>Ga0315281_10000123_pt1 | contig 95955 bp, 93 predicted proteins | sample YL17G07_0_MG_FD_204540 | JGI IMG/M metagenome (GOLD analysis project Ga0315281, IMG submission 204540) | Sediment microbial communities from Yellowstone Lake, YNP, Wyoming, USA - YL17G07_0 | ecosystem: Environmental > Aquatic > Freshwater > Lake > Sediment | place: USA: Wyoming | collected...
GTTAGTGAAAGCTAAGTTAGAAGTTCCTGAAGTGAAAGTCAGGCCCGTGGAAGTAGCCAGGCTATTGCCGACTCCGCCAAACGGGATGTAGTTGGTCAGAATGTCAAAGCTTAATTGAAAGGTTCCAAAGGTGGTGATCGGAGAGCCGGAAACTTTAAGACCGGCTAAAGCAGTAGACAGGCCGACATAAGTGACAGTGCCTGTTCCTCCCCCGCCTCCGCTCACACAGACTCCATTTATCGCAAAGCACCCCGAAGAAAGGTCTATGCCACTGGCCGCAGTTGAGGTAGCGGTGGCGCTGGTCAGCCTGAAGTTAGTTGCTTGTATTCCCCAGGCAAAGGTGGAAGTAGCGGTGGTTGAGGTGGCAGTTAGATATTGGACAACCGCTTGGCCGGCGACTGATAACATGGCGTAGGGAGAAGTCGTGCCGATGCCGACGTTGCCCGAGGAGTTCCAGGTGCCATTGCCGGCAAAGTAGGCATTGCCCAAAACTGTAAAAGCAGTGGTGGTAGCGTTTGAAACCGTTAAGTTGGAAGTGGTGTTGTTGAAGGTGAAGCTGGTTGAGGTAGCCAGAGCATTGCCGACTCCGCCAAACGGGATGTAGTTGGTCAGAATGTCAAAGCTTAATTGAAAGGTTCCAGAGGTGGTGATCGGAGAGCCGGAAACTTTAAGACCGGCTAAAGCAGTAGACAGGCCGACATAAGTGACCGTGCCTCCAGCTACTCCGCCAGAAATACAAATACCGTTAATCGAAAAACAGCCTGAAGATAAGTCAATGCCATTGGCGGCTGACGAGGTGGCAGTGGCAGAAGTGATTCTCAAAAGATTGGTCTGGATGCCGCCGGCAAAGGTTGAAGTGGCGACTGTTGAAGTGGCGTAGAAATATTCAGCAACAACAGATCCGGCCACTGAGAGTTTCGCATAAGGACTGGAAGTGCCGATGCCCACAAAATCTGAAATCTCAGTTAATCTCACAACCGTGCCGTCATCGGTCCACCCCGCTGCCACTGCCCCACCGCCGCCAGCCGCAACAGCTGACCAATACATCTGATTATTGCCGTTAGTTGTTAAAACTTGTCCGACAGTTCCTTTATCGCCCGGCCACTGAAGACCATTAATCGTTACCTGCCCCAGGTTATCAATTCTTTGCGCTGGTGCCTGAGCGTAATTATAGTTATTTATCTGGGTATTCGTTACGCTCGAAAGAGATCGCAAAATTGACAATTTCGCATCAGCAATCTGAAGCATCATTCTTGCTTCCAAAACGGTCAGATCAGCCGATTCTACCCGCTCGGTTATTCTTGTAATTTCTGTCACTTTTTCTGTCAGCTTTAGCTTCTCGGTTTCTCTCTGAACAATTTTTGTTATTTCAGCTTTTTGTTTTTCGCTTCCGCCGATCACTGTTTCTTTTTCTAAATTCGTCTTGCGCAAAATAACTAAGCTGGGAATTTCCGGATACGGTTTGCCGAAAACAAAATAACTGAATCTATCTTCAAATACCCGGAATGCAAAATTTATTTTATCATAAACACCAGAGGCCAAATTTCCAATTGTTGCCGCAATATCTGCGATGCCGCTTTTTGTCCCGTTAATTCTTCCTTGGATATTTGCAGAAAGATTTTTTGGATGCAAAATATTTTGCTCGGCTTTAAATTGGTTTAGCGTTACTTTTGCGGCCTCGGTTAAACTTCGTCTATCTTTTTCAAAATTATTTTTCAGCGCTATTCGTAAAATTTCCGCCCGCTTCGCCGATTCAAAGACGAGGCGAGGCGCCTGGCTTACTGCCTCTTCGCTTTTCAAAATTGCTCCTCCAAGCTTAGCTGATTTTTCGGGCATCCAATCATTGACAGAAATTAGCGTATCTTCGGCTTTCTGGGAAATCTGTTGCCAGGAAAGTTCTCGGCCGGCTTCCTTCAAACTCAAAGCAATGTTATTTGGAGACAAAGCAAAAATCATTTCATCAACCCCGCTCGCCAAATTTGAATAAATCTCTTTGGACACAGAGGAGCTGTTATCGATTAATTTCGCCGTTTGAGCACCGACTCTGTCCCGAACCTCGCTTTTTGTCGCCAAAAAGAGAAAACCGAAAACTGCAAATACTACCGCTATTCCGGCTAATATTTGCCCTATTTTTATTCGAGGCTTCTCTTCAATTATCCAAACGTTAATAAACGTTAATAATTCACCGAATGATTTAAGGGAAAATTTAATTTCTCTTCCAATATCCGAAAGTTTAGTTTGCAGCCTATCTCCAAGTATTTTTTCAGTAAATCCGTGCTTGCGAGCGGCTTTAAAAACATTAGCAACCGCATCTTTTACCCCATTAAAAAGCAAAACCCAGAAATTTTGTATAATTTCTGGTTTTATTGCTTTTATCGTCTTTTTTAGTTGTTCCTGCTCTATTTCAGGAACAACAGTCTGCATTTTTTCTTTTATTAGGCCGGCTTTTGGCTTATTTTTCTCCTTTAATCCCTCACAATAATCCAAATACTCCCGAAGCCACTGATTTGTGGTCATCCAGTTTCGACCTCGCTTTATTGATCTTAATTTGCCCTGTCTGGCTCGTAAACTCAAATATTCCTGCGAATAGCGGCACTGCGTAGCTGCCTCTGAAAGCAAGATAAATTTTTTCCCCATATTATCCACTTTTGAGCCCTTGACCTTTGGCATTTTTTGTTATAAAAAGAAAAAAGGGATAGCTATAAAAAGCATGCATTATCTTTTGACCATTTTAATGTTCTGCTTAAAATTAGTTATCCCTTTTTTGTTCTCTTTCGCTGAATAATCTTAAAATATCTATTTCTCTATACTAAGTATATTTTATCATCAGAGACTTTTTTGTTCAACGCCCGTCAAGCGTTTTATCCGATATCGGATAAAATAATATCGGATAAAATATACCATCAAATTTTTGCCTTGATTTAAGGTAATTTTTTTGTTTTTAAACAACTTTAATTTTTGAAAATATTCTGCTCAAAGTACCTCTGTGGATAATTTTTATTAAATTTCAAATAAAAGACTCTTCTAAAAAGTTATCCACACCAGGCTAAAAGGCGTGGTTTTTTGTCGTTTTCACTGGTTTTTAATGGTCTCAAAAGCATAATTTTTATATACAGCAATTTTGGATCCAAAGCTCCAATTTCCTTTGGCTAGATCAATGCCAAACCGGTTATATTTATGGCATAAAAATTCCAAAAAAATCACCCTCAACGGCCAATCTCTCTGCCCTAAATTCTAAGTGTAAGAATTAATCATAGCGAATTTAATCCCTGACCTTGATTTTTCAAATTAACTTTTTTATATTCTCATATATCGACTGCAAATATGTTTTAATTCGTTGTGGATAAACATTCTTGCTGTTATAGATAAAAAAAGTTATTATTAAATTAATCTTATATAAACATTAATATATTTAATAGAAAACCCTACTAAACATCTATTAATAATTTAGTAAATATGCCTTATATTACAATAAAAAAAGCTGCTAAACTACTCCATGTTACTCCCTTAACCTTGCGAAATTGGGATAAAACCGGTAAACTTAAGCCTTATCGCCATCCTTTGAATAAATATCGCCTATACCGGCTCGATCAAATAGAATTATTTTTGCGACAATTAGAACTCAGCAGAGCAAGGCAAGAGAAACGGAAAATTGATGTATTTTAAACCTTGTGGATAGATGTGTATAAAGATTCCCGATAGTTGATTGTTTAGCTTAAATGAAACAAAAATGGCGTATCGGATAATTATTTTCCTTTATCGTGAAACACAAAAATGATAACCAGTCTTTTAGACATTCTTTTCCCAAAAATCTGCCTTTCTTGCCGCAAGGAAGGTTTTTATGTTTGCCCTGATTGTTTCGCTAAAATACCCCTAAAAAGGGGTATCCGATGCTATATCTGCGGCAAACGTGCACCAAATGGAAAGACTTGTCCAGATTGCAAAACAAAAATCGGCTCTCAATTGACCGGCCTGCTAATTGCTAGTGATTGGAATAATATGTTGGTGCGACAAATGATCTATGAACTTAAATATCGTTTTATAAAAGACATTGCTCAGTCTCTGGGAGATATATTAATAAATTTTTTTGAATTAAATAAAATGATGAGTTTTCAGGTCTTGATTCCTGTACCTTTGCACAAACGTCGTCTCTCTTGGCGGGGTTTCAATCAGTCTCAATTACTAGCCGATCAATTAAATAAATACCTAAATGTTCCAATAGAGAACAGTCTTTTAATTCGCAATCACCATACTCCTCCCCAAATGGAAATTAAGGACCGGATGCAACGGATAAAAAATGTTTCCGGTGTATTTGAAATAAATCACGGAGTTGAAAATCAAATCAGAAACAAATCTGTTCTTCTGCTTGACGATATCTGCACAACCGCTTCGACTTTTGAAAACTGCGCAAGGGTTTTGCGGCCGTTAAGACCAAAACAAATCTGGGGCTTGGCAATAGCAAGGGGCTGAATCCCCACACTTATTATAGGTGTGGGGGTAAAATGGTTTATAAACTGCTAGTTTTTATTTTATTTGCTGATGTGATATAATAAAAATATGATTTTCAATATAAATGAAATAAGTGAAAAAATAAGAAGGGGGCCGAGGCGAAAAGTGCCAGAAAAAAAAGAGCAAATAAAGAACGCTCTCCCCTCTTTGAGCATCTCCGAGCAAAAAAGTGACAAAAAATCTGACACAAAAATTTTTGAAATAGTTAAATCCGGAAGAAACAAAAGAAAATCCATTGCAAAAATTGTGGTTAATAGATACAAACTTAATAAAACTTCCGCCAGAATTTTATTGGCACTATTATATTGGAGTAACGGATCAAAGTATCCTTCCAGTAATTTCCTCGCCTTTTCGAATAGTGATGCCAACCTCGTAAAAACATTTCTAAATTTATTGAGATCCACTTTCCCAATTAAAGAATCCCGCCTCAGAATCCATCTGCAGCTTTACAAAACCCATAATATAAAAAAGATAATGCAATACTGGAGCGGACTACTTAAAATTCCTAAAATCCAATTTTACAAACCAACAGTCACAAAACCACCCAAAAAAATATTGCGAAGCGATTATTTTGGCACTTGCACAATCAGATATTACAGTCTTGATTTATTGCTAACAATAATGGGAATATACGAAGAGGTCGCAAATATAATTTAAAAACGGGGGCATATCCCGTTTTTAAAAAAGCGGTGGGAGTGAGATTCGAACTCACGGTCCGCAAAAGCGGACACCGGTTTTCAAGACCGGCCCTTTAAACCGCTCAGGCATCCCACCTTTCTTATAATGTTTATTAATGTTTTAATTCGTTTTATTCGAGAAAAAATAAAATCTCTTAAACTGTTTTACTAAGAGCTAATTGTATATCTAATCTTAAAAGTGCTGCGGTGAGGGAGGGATTCGAACCCTCGATACGGCTTTAACACCGTATAACAGGTTAGCAACCTGCCGCTTTCGGCCTCTCAGCCACCTCACCTTTTTTAGCAACACCTATTTTGGACAAACCATTCCTGGGCCCTACCCCGTACCGTTCCGTCACCCGGCGAATTTGGCGCTGGAATTCGGCGCAACTCTCCGAGCTTGTCACTTATCAAATAAATTCTAAATTAAAAAACGCATAAAGTCAAACTTGAATTTAATAATTCATTATGCTAACCTAAGGCTATGCCAGATACAAATAAACAAGAAGAAAAGACCAGTGAACAATCCGAATTAATAGATATCCAATGGCAGGCACCTGAATTTAAAAAATACGAAAAAGGACCTGGCTGGTTTATTATTTTGGGAATTTCTGCCTTGCTTATCTTTACTATTGTCCTTTTAATGAAAAACTTTATCTTTGCAATACTGATAATTCTGGCAGTTTTCGTAATTTTTATCTACGCGTTGAAAGAACCTCGCCTTGTTAATTTTAAAATTAGCGGCAAGGGAATAACCATAGATGATAAAGTCTACTCATACGAAGAACTAAAATCTTTTTGGATTTTTTATGAACTCCCGCAAATAAAAGAATTGAGTATCAGAAGCAAAAAATGGTTAATGCCGTTAATTAAAATACCAATAGAAGAACAAGACCCAACTCTTATCCGCAGCGCGCTGATAAAATTTATCCCCGAACAGAAACAAGAGGAATCGGTGATTGACGTTGTCGCAAGAAATCTTAAATTTTAACAGTATTGGGCGCCCATAGCTCAACGGACAGAGCGTAAGCTTGCGGAGCTTAAAATCGAGGTTCGATTCCTCGTGGGCGCGCAAAAAAATTAAAATCTGGCACATGAACATTCTCTCCCCTATTCAATCAATTCCTCGCCTTGCGCCCGCCTACCAGAAAAGACTACTTAAACTCGGAATCAAAAATCTCCGGGATCTTTTTTATCATTTTCCTTTTCGTTATGACGATTTTTCAAATATAAAACCAATCAGCGAATTAAAAATAAATGAAGTTGTCACAATCCAAGGAAAAATTTCTGAAATAAAGAATACAAGAACCTGGCGCAAAAGAATGTTTGTGACCGAAGCCTTTATTCAAGACCAAACCGGCGTAATAAAAGCAATCTGGTTTAATCAGCCATTTTTGATTAACACTCTTGCGCAGGGACAAACAGTCAGCCTTTCAGGAAAAATTAATTTTGACAAAACACTTTATCTCTCAAGCCCCGCTTACGAGCGACTGGCCAAAGAAGACCAACTTCGCCATACCGGCCGGCTTGTGCCTGTCTATCCGGAAACCCAAAGGATAACTTCTCGATGGCTGCGCTATATTATCAAATTATATTTACCAAAACTCCTCTCTCAAATAAAAGATCATCTGCCGCTTGAAATAAAAAAATCGCAGAGCCTTCTGGATCTGCCAAGAGCCATCGAACAAATCCATTTTCCAGAAACAATCAAACACGCCCAGGCCGCCAGAGCGCGCCTTGCTTTTGACGAATTATTTTTTATCCAGCTTTCTGTTCTGCAGCAAAAAATGAAATGGCAAAAAAATAATGCCCCCAGAATTGCTTTCAATCAGGGCTTGATTAAAAAATTCGTTGACTCGCTTCCTTTCAAATTAACCGATGCTCAAAGAAAAGCTGCCTGGGAAATCCTTCAAGATTTAAACAAATTAAAACCCATGAACAGACTTCTTGAAGGAGACGTGGGTTCCGGCAAAACAGTGGTGGCGGCAATTGCCATACTTCAGACGGCAAAAGCAGGTTGGCAGGCAGCGCTGATGGCGCCAACCGAAATTTTAGCCCAGCAGCATTTCAGAGAAATCACAAAAATTCTGGCAAATCTCGATCTAACAATCGGCCTCCTGACCAGTAACGAAGCCGAAATATTCTCTGCCAATGATATCAAAATCTTAAAAAAAGACGAATTGCTCAAAAATATATCAACCGGCAAAATTCAAGTTATTGTCGGCACTCATGCCCTAATTCAGGAAACGGTCAATTTTAAAAACCTGGCTTTGGTTGTTGTTGACGAACAGCATCGCTTTGGCGTGGCTCAGCGGGCCGCCCTGCAAAAGAACATTAAAAAGATTAAAGACGGCTTATTTCAAACAATCCCACATCTGCTTTCAATGACCGCCACGCCAATCCCCAGAACTCTTGCTTTGACGATTTATGGAGACCTTGATATTTCTCTTTTAAATGAAATGCCCAAAGGCCGCCAGGAAATTATCACCAAAATCGTGGCGCCCAGCCAACGCCAGCAAGCTTACGAATTCATCCGCCAGCAGACAAAACAAGGACGGCAGGTTTTCGTGATATGCCCGCGGATAGAGGCAAATGACAAATCGCGGACGGAAAACAATAGCGTCTCGCAATTTATGATAAGCGACAAACGCAACTGGGACGATGTCAAAGCCGTTAAAGAAGAATATGAAAAACTGCACAAAATTATCTTCCCGGATTTGCGGATCAGTATGCTCCACGGCAAGCTAAAGTCAAAAGAAAAAGAAAAAATTATGCTGGATTTAAAAAACGGAAAAACGGACATTTTGGTCTCAACATCCGTAGTTGAAGTCGGCGTTGACGTGCCTAACGCAACCGTCATGATGATAGAAGGGGCAGACCGTTTTGGTTTAGCGCAGCTCCATCAGTTCAGGGGCAGAGTTGGCAGGGGGACGCATCAATCATATTGCTTTTTATTCACGGAGTCTTCCGCCAAAAATACAAACGCCAGACTCAAGGCGATTGTCACCTGCAAAAACGGATTTGAACTGGCCGAAAAGGATTTGCAAATTCGCGGCCCGGGGGAATTTTACGGCACCCAGCAATGGGGACTACCCGATCTGTCCATGGCCTCGCTTGCCGATATGACGCTCGTCAAAAACGTCAGAGAAGAAGCCCAAAAACTGATTGCCAAAGATCCGGAACTGAAAAATTATCCCCTGCTTGCCGAGAAACTTAAACAATTTCAGACGAGCGTCCATTTGGAATGACCGAATCTTAGTGCGGACACACATTTATTGACTAATCCCTTCCTTTTTTGCTATCATAAATTTAAGTGCAAATTTTGCTCTTTTTTAATTTCACAAGAGAAAGGGGGTGAAACTTAAAGGTTCAAAATCGGCTGAGGCAGGCTATTTTTTTATTTAAACCCAAACGCGCGCGTAAGAAAGAGGAGGGTTATAATGAACAAAAAGGTAAAAAAAATATCAGCAGAGAAGGCTTATTTTCTTTTTTCCAAAGAAATGCATGGTCATCGAGACCTAGGATTTCTAGCGTCTCTCACCATCAACGGTAAAGTTCCGGTCGATATCATTGAGACGAAAGACGTCCCTGCTGGCACTACCGTCTGCTTTACACCTGCTGCTCAACCAAGCGTCCAAAGATGGGCACTAATTAAACATTTCCAATTCCCCGCCGGCCATCCTTTAGCCCCAGCTGACTAATCTTTCCCAATCCTTTCTCGCATACAAAAAGCCGGCTCATAAAAAGTCGGCTTTCTTTTTGTCTATGCAGTTAGAGTTTAATCTTATGGCTATAGGCTATATACGATTCGCTATTTACTATGCTTGGGAGTTACCACAAAACCGTCGTTCGCTACGCTCTCTCCTTAAAACCCCTCGGTTTTAATTTTTCCGCCAAGGGGGCGGTTTCCTCCCCCTCCACCCCCTCCGGCTTTTGGGCCACCACCTTTGGTGTGACCCAAAAGCCCATGTACCTTCCCAACATAAGCCGCGACTGCGCCTCAAGGCCCGGCAGGGCGCCGAAAATCAGAATTGTCGCCGGCAGCAAAATCCACTGCAAAACCATGTTCAGGTGCCTTGTCGCGCCATATCCTTTGGGTCGCGGTGGCAGAAGAAGCGTAGAAATTATGGCCGACGACACCAAACCCACCATTGCCAGCGTCATGATAATGCGTGTCACCTGAGGCAGGTTATATGAAAGAACCGTCAAATTAAATTGCGGCCCGCCCAGAAACAGCGGCAGCCAGCCAAGCATAAAAATGATGAGCGCATTGGTCGCCCAAGACCAAAATCCTTCAATGTGATTGAAAGTCCAGCGGATTTTTGTCCAGAGGCCAATTTTTTTGTTTTTAAGAAAACCAAAGATCACGTAAGGAATGTTTTCAGAACCCCAGCCCCATCGCCTCTGCTGGCGATAAACATTGACGGCGGTGTCCAAAAAATCCGGCGCCAAGTTCGCATCCATGGAAACGGGATAAAAAAGCGGCTCGACTCTATAGTCGCCGTCATAAAATAAAAGTGATTTCCAGAAAATACGGGAGTCTTCCGAAACATTTTTAGTGTTCCAAAAGTCAAGCTCAACCAGAGCTTTAAAACTCATGGCATGCGAAGAAAAAGTGGCTAGACGTTCGGGCCGCTCCTGCTGCATCATGTGCCAGAAAGTGCCCGATGTGGCCACCACCCGCGAAAAAGCCGGCGCCCCCCAGATATTATTATTGTAAACCGGAATCGGCTGGAAGCTGCTGCGATACGGATTGGCGCATGTCAAAAAAGTATAGGTCAGGCGGCCAAAATATTCGCCAAATATGCGCGTATCAATATCAAGATTGGAAACAATAATTTTTTCGTATGGCAGGCCAAGCGCATCAATAATTTCTTTCTTTGCCTGCCGGGCCGCCCAGGTGGCATTGGCGCCTTTGCCGGCTAGCTCCCCAACGATGTCTTGAGGATGAGTTGTCACCAAAAATTTAAAGAATTTGCCGCCGTATTTTTCTTTGACCTGCTGCGCTGTTTTTTGCGCGCCTTCCCCTGCCCTCTCTTCGCCCGCCAAAACAATGATGATTTTTTCTTTGGGATAATTTGAATTCAAAATCGCCTCAAGCGTCGCGTCCAAAACCTCAAACGGCTCTTTGTAAAAAGGCAGGATAACCAGATGGTAAAACCCCGCCCACGAATTTGATGTTTGAACATCAGTTTTTAACTTTTCCAACCAATTAATTTTCATATAGCGGCGCATAATGTTGTAGCTGGCGCGCATATGAAAAGAAAGGAAAACGGTTTTGAGCAGCCAGTAGATATCAAAGGCGATAATGAAAAAGGCGATAAAAACAGGCGCGAGCCACGACATCAAAACAATAAAAATCAAAGTTGCCCAGGCCAGGGCGCCGGGCACCATCTCAAGACAACGATAAATAGCCCGCTCCCACGGGCTTTTTAGCAGTTCGTCCTTGGCGTTGCCGATATCTAAATAGTATTTATCATCCATATTCTATACAAATTTACGATACATCATTTATTGATTATTTTCAATATTTAGGTTAAAATAGCCATAACTTGGCCCCGCGCTAAGCGCGGGTTATGCCAAGCTAAGCTTGGCCCCTTCGTTCCCGATTTTCTTTCCGCCAAAGGCGGAATCAGAAAATCGAGGATCCTCGATTTCGTAACCAAATTAAAATTTGGACGAAATCGGGACTAGTGGTTAGGACACCCCCGAACCAGTTCCGCTTTGCGGAACGGTACGGGGCAGGCACGCTTTTTTACCCCGTCACTTTTGGGGCCCCTTCGTCTAGCGGTCAGGACTCCACGCTTTCAATGTGGCAACAGGGGTTCGACTCCCCTAGGGGCTGCGATATAAGTAACGGGGCAAGCTGTGGTAACGCGGGCTTGCCCCGTTAGATGGCAAAGCCTTATCTAACGGGGTGAAATTCCCGCTAGGGCTGCCGCGATAAAACTTATTTTATGAATATCAAAAAAATAATCTACGCCGGATTAGCTGTGAGCATTGCGGGTTTTATAGGACCTTTATCATATAAGCTTTTTGATTGGATTTTTAAATTAGAACCGGCTTATATTTGGAAGTGGACACCGGCAGTGCCGATAAGCTCTTTTTCTGGTGGTTGGATTATTTTTATATTAATTGCTGATATTATTCTGGCCACTTTCTTCGCCTTTTTATATGCGGTACTTTATAATTCAATCCCGGGCCAAGGAATTAAAAAGGGCCTCGTGTTCGGTCTGCTGATGTGGCCACTGGGCGTGGTTATCCCCTTAATTTCTATGTATATGCTGATTAATATCGCCAGCGGCGCAGTCGTTTATTTTTTGCTTGAAGGACTATTTGAATGGTTGCTTTACGGCGCGATAATTTCGTTGATTTATAAATAATACCGAATAACCAAAAAAATTTTTGAGAGGGCGATTCTTCGCCTTTTATTTTAAAACAAATATTTTATGATAATTTTAGCCATTGAAACTTCATGCGATGAAACCAGCATCGCCGTCTTACAGGCAGAAAAAGACGGCGGTTTTAGTATTCTTTCAAACATCGTTTCCTCGCAGGTGGCAATCCATGCGCCTTATGGCGGAGTGGTGCCGATGCTCGCCAAACGAGAGCACCAGCGCAATCTGCTGCCTGTTTTAAAACAGGCTTTAGAAGAAAGCAGATTGCTTAAAGTTCAAAGTTCAAATTTCAAAGTTAAAAATGGCAAAGCAAAATTCAAAATTCTGGAAGAACTTCTCAATCGTGAAGAAACGCTTTTTAAAAAGCTGACTCCATTCCTTAAAAAGTACGAGAAACCTGATATAGATCTGATCGCCGTCACCAACGGCCCTGGTTTGGAACCCGCCCTTTGGGTCGGCGTTAACTTCGCCAAAGCGCTAGCCTTGTCCTGGGATTTGCCCGTTATGCCAATTAACCACGTCGAAGCCCATATCACCGCCAATTGGCTCGAGCCAATTGGCGCAAATTCCAAATCACCCGCCAGAGGCGAGGCTCGCCAAAAGCGGCAAATCACAAAACCCAAACAAATTGAATTTCCGATTCTAAGCCTTATTGTCTCCGGCGGGCATACGCAATTGGTTCTGATGCGCGATTTTGGCCAATATAAAATTCTGGGCGAAACGCGAGATGACGCAGCCGGAGAAGCTTTTGATAAATTGGCAAAGATGCTTAATTTAGGTTATCCCGGCGGCCCGATTGTGGCAAAACTCGCCCAATCTATCGACGTCCGACATCAACAAATTAAATTCCCTCGCCCGATGCTCAATTCCAAAGACTACGACTTTTCCTTCTCCGGCCTCAAAACAGCGGCATTGTATTTTATCAAAACGCTATCCCCCGCCCAATTAAAAAAGCTGACCCCCGCCATTTGCGCTGAATTCCAGCAAGCGGCAATTGACGTTTTGGTTTCAAAAACCATCCGCGCGGCAAAAGAATATAATGCAAAAACTGTTCTTCTATCCGGCGGCGTTGCTTCAAATGATTTGCTCCGCAAAACTTTATCACTAGCCACTGAACACTTATCACTAAATTTTTCGGTCCCGCCGAAAAATTTTTGCACCGACAACGCGGCCATGATTGCACTGACAACATATCTTAAAACTCAAAACCTGAAACCTAAAACTTATAACTGGCAAAAAATCCAAGTTAATGCGAATTCAAGAATTTCCTGATTTTTTCTCTTGCATGGCAAAAGTTTTGAAATAAAATCGAGGTGAGCCGAACGTGAAAATCGCGTGTTTCGCACGCTGCAGGCGGGGCGGGCATAGCGATTTTAGTGAGGCGAGCCCGATTTTATCAAAATTTTATGCCCTGCAAGCAGTCTTTTGGTTACTTTTCTGCTGCCAGAAAAGTAACCAGCCTTTGTTGTAAAAAATTAAATAAAAAAGGGCCAACTGTTTTAAACAATTAGCCCCATTAGCTATTCCATTTGGTTACGACTAAAGTGCATCAGGAATCTTCCCTGGTAGGGAAAATAGGATAAAAATACATAAGCATGCTATCATCCCAGTTATGGCAAAACCAAAAATCATTGGCGCAGTATAATGATCACTCTTTTCCGGATAGAAAATAATAACACCATCCGATTTTTTTAATTCCGCCCTGTCGATTTTAAACTTACTGCCCCACCCCGTTTCAGGTGTTCTGTATGAATAGTAAAATGCAGCAGTCCCTTCTTTAGGGAACCAATACTCTAAACCGTTCGTGCCCCAAGCTACTGTTAATTTCTCAGGTGATCCCTGGGCTTTTTCCAAGATTTCCGTTTCTGCTTTGAAAATCTTAAATGTCCCCGGTTGAACCTGAGACCTAGGAATGACCTCTGAGCTTGGCGGCACCGCAAAACTCATTTGCATTGGCTCAGGAAGCTTCGCCAATATCGCCAAACCGGCTAATACACCGAATGTAATACAGGCAATTGTGAACACCACCAACGCGAATACAACAACAATTACCACACCCCTAAGACTTCTTGATTTCATATCCTCCCTCCTCCTGCTTGAAAATCAAGCTATTTAATGGAATAATGAAGTTGTTAGAGAACCAATTTTTACGATTAATTTATAATATCATACAAGAATATAAATGTCAATAGAACCGTCCAAGCCCTACAACCCGGCCGAGATAGAAAAAGAGATCTACCAGATTTGGGAAAAATCTGGTTATTTTAATCCAGACAATCTGCCGCTCAAAAAAGGCGCCAAGCCCTTCTGCATAATAATGCCTCCGCCCAATGCCAACGAAGCCCTGCATATGGGCCACGCGCTAAATTTCACGATCCAGGACGCACTCGTCAGATATAACCGGATGCAAGGTAAAAAAACCCTCTGGCTGCCCGGAGCCGACCACGCCGGTTTTGAAACTCAGGTTGTTTTTGAGAAAAAGCTTGAAAAAGAAGGCAAAAGTCGGTTTCAGTTTGACCGCGAAACTTTGTATAAAATGATATGGGACTATGTCCAGCAGAACAAACACACCATGCAAGAGCAGGAGCGCAGCCTCGGAGTTTCCTGCGACTGGTCTCGAGAAAAATTCACCCTTGACCCAAAAATCGTCGCCATCGTTTATAAAACTTTCAAAAAACTTTATAGCGACGGGCTGATCTATCGGGGTAAAAGAATAATCAACTGGTGCCCAAAACATCAAACCGGATTATCCGACTTGGAAGTCAAATACGAAGACAGAGAAGACAAGCTTTGGTATTTCAAATATCCCCTTTCCTCGGGCGACGGCGCGATAACCGTAGCGACAACTCGCCCCGAAACAATGCTCGGCGACACGGCCGTAGCTGTTAATCCCAAAGATGCAAAATATAAAAATCTTATCGGACAAAAAGTTAAACTGCCGCTGACAGACAGAACCATTCCGATAATTGCCGACAGTGCAGTTGAGCTAGAATTCGGAACTGGTGCGGTTAAGATTACTCCTTCCCACGACCCGATAGACTTTGATATAGCGGGCCGCCACAATCTTGAATTTATAGAGGTAATCGGAAAAGACGGAAAAATGACCGCGAACGTACCTAGCGCCTATCGCGGGTTGAAAGTTGACGAAGCTCGCGCTAAAATCGTCGCCGACCTGGCCGCGCAAGGCCTGATGGAAAAAGAAGAGCCGTATAAACATTCTGTCGGCATCTGTTATAAATGCGGCCGAACGATCGAGCCGCTGGTTATGGAACAGTGGTTCGTCAAAATAAAACCGCTGGCGGAAAAAGCGATTGCCGCCGTCAAAAAAAATGAAACGAAATTCGCAACAAAAAAATACGAAAAAATCTTCATGCACTGGATGAAGAACATAAAAGACTGGAATATTTCCCGTCAGATCGTCTGGGGCATCAGAATTCCGGCTTGGTACAAAAATAAAGAAGTTTACGTGGGGAGTGAACCGCCGCAGGGCGAAGGCTGGACGCAGGACACAGACGTATTTGACACTTGGTTTTCTTCCGGCCAATGGCCCTTTGTCACTTTGATGACCAGCGGGCAAAACGATCTCAAAGAATTTTATCCGACATCAGTTATGGTCACGGCCTGGGACATTCTTTTCTTTTGGGTCGCGCGCATGATCATGATGGGAATTTATCGCATCGGCAAAGTGCCGTTCAAAGAAGTCTATATTCACGGCCTGCTCAAAGATAAATACGGCAAAAAAATGAGCAAGTCAAAAGGCAATGTCATCAATCCTCTGGCGGTTGTTGAGGAACGAGGCGCTGATGCCTTACGCATGTCTTTGATCTTTGGCTCGGAATCTGACAGCGACACGCCGATCTCGGACGAAAAAGTCATTGCCCAGCAGCGCTTCGCCAACAAGATCTGGAATGCTTCAAAATTTGTAATGAACAATCTAGATTCTGATTTTAATCCATCTGATGTTAAAAAACCGAAGTATACCAAGGAAGATAAGTGGATATTGAAGGAACTTGAAACAGCGACCAAAAAAATTACGACGGACATTGAAAAATACAAATTTCACGAAGCGGCGCAGGAAGCCTACCACTTCTTCTGGCACAAGTTTTGCGACAAGACCATAGAAGATGTTAAAATGAGAATACAGAACAATTCAAAAGACGCAGATGAGGGCAAGCTCGCGCTCTGGACGGTTTTATACAATTCTCTCAAGCTCCTCCACCCTTTTATGCCATTTGTCACCGAAGCGATTTACCAAAAACTTCCCTCTCGGCCAAAAGAACTCTTGATGATAGAAGAATGGCCTAAGTAAAAATCCAAAGCTCAAATGTCAAATCAAATCCAAAATCCAAATGACTAAATTAATTCTTTGGATTTTGAGCTTTGACATTGAATTGAAATTTGGATTTTGACATTTGGATTTATGATTTATATTTTATACGCTATCTTTGGTCTTCTTCCCAGCATTATCTGGCTCCTTTTTTATTTAAGAAAAGATCATCATCCGGAGCCAAACAGAATGGTCATCAAAATTTTTCTTTGGGGAATGCTGATGGGGCCGCTCGCCATCTTGCTTGAACTTTTCATAAAATGGCTTTTAAACCCAACTGACCTGGCAAGTTTTATTGATATTTTAAGACGAAATTCAAGGGACATTTATCTTTTTGTCGGCATAGTTATTGCCGCCCCGATCATAGAAGAATTCGTCAAATACTTGGTTGTCCGCTTCGCGGTTCTTAAAAATTCCGAATTTGATGAACCGCTTGACGTCATGCTTTATATGATAATTTCGGCACTCGGCTTCGCGGCGATTGAGAATTTGCTCCTTGTTTTCCAGAATCCCCTGCTGGCCATTGACCAGGTCGTAAGTCTGGCTGCCCTACGGTTCGTGTCAGCGACTTTTTTGCACGCACTTGCTTCCGGTCTCCTTGGCTATTGGCTAGCCCGCTCCTTAGCCGAGCCGGCCAAAAGATTTCAGTTCCTGGCCCGGGGATTCGGTCTTGCCATCTTTTTTCACGCAAGCTACAATTATCTTACCTGGTTGATTTCCAAAGAAGAGTGCTTTTTCTTCTCATCAAACGGAATCTGTTATGACTCCACAGTGGCCGTGGCCGTGACGCTCGTCCTGCTTGGCTTTATGGCTGTCGCTGTTTCATATTATTTCTCTCTTTTGAAAAAGCTCCATTCGGTCTGTAAAATTTGTAAAACCAAGCCTAGTTTCTGGTCTTAAAACTTTATTTTTGAATTTTAACTTCTGCTCTCTTGCACGCTATTGACATAAGAGTTACAATATAAAAAGACGAACTAAATTCTAAAATTAAATTTGGCATCCCCTCGCTGCCAATTATATTAATATGAGCAAAAAACCTAACTTTCTTGAGAGACTAGCCGGAGCCGCCTCGGATGAGAATTCTTCTGATCCGTCTGAGAACAAATCTAAAAACAGAGAAATGGAAAAACCAAAAATCCACGAGTCAGCCGAGCCCGAATCGGCCGAATGGCTTCCCGAATCGGAAGGCCAATTGACAATTGACGTCTATCAGACACCAAATCACATTATCATCAAATCCACCATTGCCGGGGTGAAACCCGAAGACCTAGACATAACCATAACCAACGATATGGTGACAATCCGCGGCAAAAGAGAAAAAGATGAGCAGATACAGACGGACGATTATTACTATCAGGAATGTTATTGGGGTTCTTTTTCCCGCTCGGTAATTTTGCCGGTTGACGTTGAGGCAGACGCAGCCGAAGCAAGTCTTAAAAATGGAATTTTAACAATTCGGCTGCCGAAAATTGAAAAGATTAAAACTAAAAAAATAAGAGTCGCGACTGACTAGATTTATAAAATCAAAATTGGAATTAAAAACAGCCCACCTAGGGTTGTTTTTTGGCTATAAATAAGCTTATAATTATAAGGTAAAAGCCAGACCAAGATGCTCAACAAAAAAACGCAAAAATTGATATTTTTTATGACGGGCGTTGTCACCGCTTCGGTCTTTTTTTCTTTATATCTTGAAGCGCTTAATTACAAAAGGGTTGCTCAGGGAGTAAGTGTGGCTGGAGAAAATTTTTCGGGCTTAAATTACGAAACTGCCAAAAACAAAATAAACGACTTAATAATCAAAACAGAACAACAGACTATTGAAATAAGATATTCGGATAAAAAATGGCTGGTTCTGCCAGAAGGTCTAGGAATAAGTCTGGACCCGGAACAAACAATCAATGAGACATATTCAATCGGACGCAGCAAAAACTTTTTTGTTGGATTAGCCCGGCAGATTGAATCATTTTTTAAAAGGAAAAATATGGGCTTAGCTTATTGGTTTGACGAACAAAAATTCAATAATTTTATCCAAGAAAATCTGTCCGGCCTCCAAACGCCAGCCAAAAACGCGACTTTAAAATACGATTCTCAGACAGAAGATTTTTTGTTTGTGCCCGCTCAAGACGGCGAGGTCTTTGACAGCAACGACTTTAAAAATCAGCTTGTCAAACGCTTGTCTTCTTCTATTAAAACGCCAATAGAGCTTAAAAAAATTATTGACCAGCCTGCCTTAACTCAAGACAAAGATAATATAGCCAAAAATAAAGCCAAGGCCATTATTGACTCTGCTCCATACCAGTTAAAAAATGGCAGCGACAGCTGGCCGATAGACAAACAAACTTTATTGGACTGGCTGGATTTTGTTCCTGCCAATCAGGGCAAAACTATGGCCGTCGCTATTTCGCAAGAGGGAATAAAAGATTTTTTATCGCAACTGGCACCCAGTATCAACAAAGAGGCGGTTAACGCCAGGCTCTCAGTCCAAAACGATAAGGTCGTCGCCTTTGACCTTTCCCAAGAGGGACTGGAACTTCAAATTGACGAAAGTGCGAAAAAAATCAGCCAAGGGATTCAGGACGGAGAAAAAGAAATCATCCTGGCGGTTAAACGGATTGAGCCAAACATTTCCACCCAGACGATTGATACGCTAGGCCTGACCAGTTTGTTGGCAGTGGGCACGTCATCTTTTGCGGGCTCACCAAACAACAGAATTCATAATATTTCTGTCGGCGCCGCTAAATTGAACGGCATCCTGCTCAAACCGGGACAAGAATTTTCCTTTATTGAAAATATCGGCGAAATAGAAGCTGCCCAAGGATATCTGCCCGAACTCGTCATAAAAAATAATAAAACTATTCCCGAATACGGCGGCGGCCTTTGCCAAATATCAACCACATTATTTCGAGCAACGGTCAACGCCGGCCTGAAAATAACCGAGCGTTTTCCTCACGCTTTTCCTGTCAGATACTACAACCCCCAAGGATTTGACGCCACAGTTTATCCGCCGCATCCGGATTTGCGTTTTTTAAATGACACGCCAGGCAATATTTTAATTCAGCCAAAAATAAAAGGCACCCAAATCACATTTGAAATTTATGGCACCAAAGATAATCGCGAAGTCAAAATTATCGGGCCGACTATTTTGCAGTCAAATTCCGACGGCTCAATGAAAACCGTTCTATACCAGGAAATCTGGCGAGACGGCGTTTTGGAACGAAAAGACACTTTCCGTTCCAATTATCGCTCCCCTGCCCTCTATCCCGTCCAACGCAATCCGTTGGAATAAAAAAGTGTCGGAGGAGAGATTTGAACTCTCAAGGGTTGCCCCACCAGCTCCTAAGGCTGGCGCGTATGCCAATTCCGCCACTCCGACCTACTCAAATCTTACTTCACATAAAATATAAAATCAAACAAAAAGAAAGACGAGTCATTTTCTGGCTCGTCTTATATAAAATAGGTCTTATTAAACAACAATTTTAACCATGCGGATTTGAGTGATATCTTTAGCCCGCTTCCTCAATACAATTTCCATTTTTTTGAAATGTCTTTTTGCTTGCTCATCCTTTTTTATTTTTGAAGGAAGCAGAATAGCGATTGCGTTTTTAATCGCCTTTTCACAATTGCGTATATCGGTTGAATTTTCAAGCTCAAACATGACGACATATTTACAACCCATCTTTAATACCTCCTTATCTTAAGATCAATAAAAAGTACTGCTGTTTGAATAAAAGATATCATTTAATCAATTTTTTTTCAAATAAGAGAACAAAAAACACCCCGCATTGGGCGGGGTGTTTTTAATAATCTCTTTAAGCTGTCTCGGAGCGGGATTTGTGATTACACGCTCTTTAATCCCGAGTTTAAGGCCTTCGGAGGGCCCAGTCAGGACAAGAATTCTCATGCCCTGACCAATCGACACTAATTTCTCTTATATATAAAAATATATAAGAAAGGAGGTGATCCATCCACAGCTTCCGCTACGGATGCCTTGTTACGACTTCACCCTTGTCACCGATCTTGCCTTGGAACCATTGCTGGCGCTTCTGGCACTACCGGCTTCCCTGGTGTGACGGGCGGTGAGTACAAGACTTGAGAACGTATTCACCGCGCCATGGCTGATGCGCGATTACTAGCGATTCCGGCTTCATGAGGTCGGGTTGCAGACCTCAATCCGAACTGGGGCCGGCTTTGATGGGATTAGCTCCGCCTTGCGGCTTCGCGTCCCTTTGTACCGGCCATTGTAGCACGTGTGTAGCCCAGGTCATCAAAGGATCACGCTGATTTGACGTCATCCCCGCCTTCCTCCCCATTGTCTGAGGCAGTCTGCTGCGACACTTGTAACGCAGCATAGGGGTTGCGCTCGTTTCCTCACTTAAGAGAACAGCTCACGCCACGAGCTGACGACAACCGTGCAATACCTGACCCATCTGTCCTTGTGAGACATCGGCTGTTTCCAGCAGACTTCAGATGGATGTCTAGACCTGGTAAGGTTCCTCGCTTGTCGTCGAATTGAACCACATGCTCCACCGCTTGTGCAAGTCCCCGTCTATTTCTTTGAGTTTTAGCCTTGCGGCCGTACTTCCCAGGCGGCAAACTTAACGCGTTAGCTTCGCCACCTGAAGGGTCGATACTTCAAATGGCTAGTTTGCATAGTTTAGGGCGTGGACTACAAGGGTATCTACAATTTTGTTACTGCATAACAAAATTAAGTTCAAAATTCAAAGTTTTGGTGTCGCTTCGCGACGATTTTAATTTTGTTACGGACTAAAACATTTCTGTTTAGTTCCTTGCATCGCTGCAAGGTTCGGACTATATCATGGCGCTTCGTAAAAATAGATGTTGCGCGAAATTTGGTCAGACCAAATTTCGCGCAACTGAATTTCAAACGAACCGCCCTCAGCGTATAGTCTCTGAGGGGTCCCGCTAAGCGGGACTTCCCTGCTGGTTGTCCGTTGGCTCGCCATAGCTTTTAGCGACGGCGGCCGCACTAAAGAATTTTTACTTAATCGTATCAAAGAATTTTTTATCAAGAATTTCTACAACTCCAGTAGAGGAGACCTCGTTATGGGTCTTCTTGAACTCTTTCACTCTCTGACTCTGCTTTAATCTTGCACTTGCATGGCTTTTTGCTTTTATCTTGCCTGTCTTTCTTTCGAAGTGACTATTTTTCTTATTAAATCCCGACATCTCAAAAACAAAATTTGCCATTTTCGCACCTCCTTAAATGCAATTAAGTATCTTTAGATACTCGGACTTTCCAGCAAATAGCTAAGTTTACGCGACATAATAGTCGCGGGACTACATTTCCGCTTACCCTAAACGGAGCCCCGATAAAAATCGGGACGAAGCAATCCTTTTTGCTCCCCACGCTTTCGTCTCTCAGGGTCAGAATCGCGCTAGCTGACTGCCTTCGCTTTTGGTGTTCCCTACGATATCAACGGATTTCACCCCTACACCGTAGGTTCCATCAGCCTCTCGCACTCTCTAGTTTTGACGTTTCTTACGCGGCGTTAAGGTTGAGCCTTAACATTTAACATAAGACTATCAAAACCCCCTACAGACGCTTTACGCCCAGTAATTCCGGATAACGCTTGGGGTACTCGTATTACCGCTCCTGCTGGCACGAGTTTAGGAACCCCTTATTCTTAGGGTACACTCAAAAATTGCTCCCCTATAAAAGAGTTTTACACCCCGAAGGGCTTCTTCACTCACGCGGCGTCGCTCGATCACGCTTTCGCGCATTGTCGAAGATTCTCGACTGCAGCCTCCCGTAGGAGTCCGGACAGTGTCTCAGTTCCGATGTTGGGGGCCGACCTCTCAGTCCCCCTACCCGTCATCGCCTTGGTGGGCCGTTACCTCACCAACTAGCTGATAGGACGCAGGCCTCTCCTGAAGCAGCAGCATTGCTGCAACCTTTAAATGAGAATGACATAAGTCCCCTCATTTCCATCTTGTATTAGTCCCGCTTTCGCGGAATTATTCAAAACTTCAGGGTAAGTTACCTACGCGTTACTAACCCGTTTGCCGCTCCCTGCACCTTCCAAACTTCGTGCAATTCTTTTCTTTAATAGGCCAAATACATTTCCGTAATTTTTCAATGCCTGTTCTCTTTCTTCTGCGTCTTTTTTATCAAAGAAAGCCTCATAATAAACTAACTTCCATGGCCTTCCTCCGCTTGTAAAACGCATAGATGCTATTGGACTATTATGCTGTTTAATCCTCTGTACAAGGTTATCTGTATAGCCTATGTACATCTTTTTGTTCTTCAAACTTTTTATTACGTAAACATAATACATATACTTATGATAGCACAAAATCTAGAAGGTGCAGGGCGCTCGACTTGCATGCCCGTATCCACGCCGCCAGCGTTCATCCTGAGCTAGAATCAAACTCTCATTGTAAATGTTAGAACTAAATATGTCAGGCCGATCTTCGACCGCCCCGATGTTACTCGGCGCGATAAAGCGACCCGGCATATCTGGTAACCAACAAGTTTTTTCGAGACAACTTAAAAAGATTATTAGCTCAAAAAATAAATCTGGTTTATCCCGTTACATCCGCCGAAAAGACGGACGCATTTATTACATCACTAATAGTAGGATGTAATGGGATTTTTATTACCTTACCTTATTTGTCTGTATTAAATTTTTAATGTTCTATCTTTTATTCGGGTCATTCGGGTGTCATTCGCCCGCCTGCAATGCCTTCGGCTTGCCGATGGCGGGCAGGTAAATTCGGGTCGCTTTCACAAATAAAAATACAACCAGTTAGACCTCTTAATTAGTTTTTAACTAAGAACCCCTCAAGTTGTATTTTTGCCTAAAAACTATCTAATTTTCGGGTTCTTTTACATAGGCGTATTTTCCTTTCCGCCCCGCAATTGCGGGGCTCTATGCACTGTCTATTTTACTCCTTTAAAATGGCTTGTCAAGAGTAAAAGAATTCCAATGGTTTATACGGTAATTCTGATTGATTTAATAAAAAGTCAGGTAATTATTAAATAAGAAATTGAGAAAAGGATGAGTAGAATGAGTAAATGAAACGCAGATTTATTTTTCTATTTGATAACCGTAATACCGGCACTCCCCATATTGCCAGCGACATCATAGGCTTTCGCATCTATTGAATGCGTTCCGGATGCCAATTTGTTTGTATTTAATCTGTATGTGCAAACATTGTTCTGGAAGCATGATATTGCAATAGACCCGTCGAAAAATATTTGAATTTGTGTCACTCCAATATTATCATTGGCAGAAACCGATATTGAAACCGTCCCTTTTTTGGGCAAAGTAGAATTATTTGCCGGCTGATTAATAGAAACCGTGGGAGAAATAGCATCAGGTACATTATTGACATTTACGGTAATCGTTGGTGATGTCCCGATATTTCCGGCGGCATCATATGCTTTTGAAATCAGCGAATGGGAACCGTTCAAATCTTTGGTCGTATCCCAAATAAATGAATAAGGAGAATTGAGAGTGCTAGCAAAAAGACTGCTGTCTTTCCAAAATTCCACCTTTGTAACGCCGACATTATCCGTGGCCGAAACAGCTACTGATATAGTGCCGGATATTATTGAACCGTTGGCGGGTGAGGTGATTGAGACCGATGGAGACGCTGTATCGGATGCGGGCACGATAGAAGTTGCTGCGGCCAGAGTTTTTGCCACATTTATTCTGCCCCAGCCGTAATAGACATCAAAACCGGAAGTACCGAGGTCATCGGCGTTAGTTTCCATTAAATTAACCACATCGGTGTTTTTTAAAGAAGGATTGGCTGAGAAAACTAAAGCGGCAAGTCCCGCTGTGATGGGCGCAGAAAAAGAAGTTCCAGACCAACTGCCATAACCGCCTCCATTGGTAGTAGTTAGGATACTCACACCAGGCGCAGCCAGATCTACCCATGTGCCGTAGTTCGAAAAACTTGCTATAGCATCAGAAGAAGCTGTGGCGCTAATTGCAAGTACATTATTTAAAGCAGCCGGATAATATAGGACGCTGGTAGAATAGTTGCCGGCGCTGGCTACGATAATCAGGCCTTTGGACCAGGCATAGTTCGCGGCGCTTTGCAGGGTAGAAGAATAACCTGTGCCTGCATAACTGAGATTAACGACCTTAGCGCCGTGATCTGCGGCATAGGTCATGGCTGAAGCCATAGCAGAATAGGTTGCCCAACCAGTTGGGTCTGCAATTCTTAAGGGCATAATGAGATTATTCCAAGCAACGCCTGTAACTCCGATAGAGTTATCGGAGATAGCGGCTGCTGATCCGGCTACTGCCGTACCGTGTCCATAAACATCATGAGTATCCGTGTTATTATTATAGAAATTATAACCGGGGACAAGTTTGGCCGCTAAATCAGGGTGGGTTGGGTCTACTCCCGTATCAGCAATCGCAATAATAATATCTTTTGAGCCAGTATTAATATCCCAGCCGCTGGGCGATGAAATTTTAGGGTGGTGCCATTGGCTCGGATAGTTCGGGTCGTTGGGAATAAGGACGGCCTCGGCCAAATAATTATTCTCAACAAACTCAACCTTTGGGTTATTGGCCAAAGCTCTGGCAACTTCGTCCTGGGCCGCTTCGGGAACGGAGATAACCTTAACTTTTATCTGCGGAATTTCACTCTTTACTTTTATGTTTGTGTTTTTTATTATTTCTTCCTGATCTTTAACAGAAATTCCTTCTTTAAACTTGAGCAATAGTTCGCCGCTGATAAAATTATTTTTATGTAATGCCTGAAGGGTTGTCTCTAAAGAACTGGCAAATTTTTCCGTATCCTTATTAAATGACTTAATAACGAACAAAAATGAAAGCGCCACTAAAGCTGCACAAAAAATTATTAAAAAGAAACTATAGTTATTTTTAATATTCATATTGTTGAAAAAAATTAATAAATTAATAAAATTCTAATATAGTACTATTTTAAGAAAAGCGTCCAAATATTATCAAGAATATTTATAATTTCATTATCGCCTATCTTCAAGGATTGTCAAGCACCCATTTTTTAGATAATTTATCCCTCTTGGTTTTCTGAAAAAATAAATTAAAGCTCCTTACTAATATACTCCGTCATCTCCGCCAATCTGCACGCATAGCCCCATTCATTATCATACCACGCTAAAACTTTAACCAAAGTTTCATCAATCACCATTGTGTAATTTGCATCAACGATTGAAGAAAAAGAATTGCCTTTAAAATCAACTGAAACAAGCGGCGCGTCTTCAATGCCCAAAATTCCGTCCAATTCTTTTGTCTGCGACGCCTTTTTAAACAACATATTAATTTCTTCGGCCGAAGTCGGAGTTTTAACAACGCAAACCAGATCGGAAATTGAGACCACCGGAGTTGGCACGCGCAGCGCGATGCCGTCTAATTTGCCCCCAAGTTCGGGAATAGTTTTGGTGACGGCAATGGCCGCGCCGGTTGTTGTCGGGATTATGGAAAGAGCGGCGGCTCTGGCCCTTCGCAAATCTTTGTGCGGCAAATCAAGCAAGCGCTGGTCGTTGGTGTAGCTGTGGGCGGTTGTCATAAAGCCGTGCACGATTTTAAGTTTATCATTCAAAACCTTAACCACCGGCGCCAAACAATTAGTTGTACAGGAAGCCATAGAAATTATATCGTCTTTTTCCGAATCATATTTTTCTTCGTTGACTCCTAAAACGAAGGTTGGAATTTCGGAACTTTTTGTCGGCGCAGAAATTATCACTTTTTTGGCGCCGGCTTCAAGATGTTTTTTGGCGCCTTCATACTCCGTAAAAACTCCCGAACATTCAAGCACAATATCAATTCCCATTTCTTTCCAGGGCAGACGAGATGGTTCTTTTTCGGCCAGAATTTTTATTTTTTTGCCGCCGATATCAAGTTCCCCTTCTTTGCCCTTGACGTTTTTATCATATACTCCGTACATTGAATCGTACTTTAAAAGGTGTGCCAGGGTCGGGGCATCGGTCAGATCATTAATCGCGACAATTTCCAACCCCGGAACTTGGCTTAAAATTCTTTTTAATGTTGGACGCCCTATTCTCCCAAATCCATTTATCGCTATTTTAGTCATAAGAGTGTTATTTTTTAAATAATTAGCACTCTATCTTTAGCAGCTGGCAAATTTTTTCTTTGTCAAAACCAACGACGATTTGCCCGTCAATGTCTGAAACCGGCACGCCCATTTGGCCCGATTTTTGAATCATTTCCTCGGCTGATTTACTGTCACTGCTCACATCAATATCTTTAAACTCAATCCCTTTTTCTTTCAAAAAAGCTTTGAGCGTTACGCAGTATGGACAAGTTGGAGTTGAGTAAACTTTGATCATGACTTTAACTCGAATTTACGAATATACTTGAATGACCAGAATTCTAATTCGTGACATTCGCATATGATTAGTGTCATTCGCATTATTATTTATTCTTCAAGTAATTATACGCGCCCAGCGCCGCTTTCGCTCCCATGCCCGCGTCGCTTCGCTCCCAAGAAACCCTCGGTTTCTTGCGCTCCCCTTCGGCATGCTCAGGGTCGCTGGTTTCCTCTGCGGGGAAACACCCAGTTTCCCCGACCCCTTTCTGCGCTGGCATAATTGATTATATTTCGAGCTAACGGTTTTTCAGGTAATTGTAAGCACCCAGCGCCGCTTTCGCTCCCATGCCCGCTGCGATTATAATTTGTTTATCCAAAACATCGGTGACATCGCCTGCGGAAAAGATACCCGGCACGGATGTGACGCAGCTATTATGATCAACCATAATTTCTCCTTTATCATTGCATCTGAGCAATCCGTTAAGAAACGCGGACGCGGGCGTTGAGCCGATTTCAACGAAAATTCCGCTGACTTCAATCTGTTTTTCTTCTTTAGACCTGAAATTCCGATAAACAAGAGCTGTCACGAATTTATCTCCCAGTATTTTGATCAACTCTACCTCTGAAAAAATTTGAACTTTTGGCTCTTTTTCCAATTTTTCCTGCAACTCTTTATCGTCACCTCTTAGCTCGTCATAACGATTCAAAAGATAAACTTTTGAAGCGTATTTTGTCAACTGCCAGACCGTGTCTTGTCCCGAATCTCCTGCCCCGATAACTGCCACTATTTTATCACGGAAAAGAGGCGCATCACAAGTTGCACAATAAGAAATTCCTTTACCTTCAAACTCTTTGGCACCGGGCACGTCTAATTTCCGCTCGACTCGGCCGGTCGCGACAATAATTGACTTTGTCATATAAATTCCTCTGTCTGAGTGGACCTCAAATTCTCCGCTGCCTGACGCCGTTTTTACATTGGTCACTGTTTCTCCTTCTTTTATTTCCAAATCAAAAATTCCCTGGCTTGAGCTTGTTTCAAATTTTTTTAAATGCTCAACAAATTTTCTGGTCAAATCAGATCCCAAAAGGCCGGGCACGCCCAGATAATTTTCGATCTGATAACCTTCCATCATCTGGCCGCCGAAATTTTTGGCGATCAGCAGTGTTCTTGTCTTTTTGCGGGCCGCATAAATAGCCGCCGACATCGCGGCCGGCCCCCCGCCGATAATAATTAAATCGTAATTCATAAAATAAAATCTTTTAACTGTTTTCTCATGTTGCACCCTATTATTTTACAGCTTTTTTGACAAAATTTCAAGCGTTGGCGCTCTTGCCTCGCCTCTTTGCTTTGCCAGATTTCTTTGATTTTTTTCTCTCCGATATTACCTACCTTCTGGCCGCGGAAACAAAGCTTCGCGTCCCCGTTTGGCTCAATGATTAGGTTGTTGAAAGCCGCCAGGCATTTGCGCTTCTCAAACGAGGCGGGGTTTAAATAGTATCTCCAAATCTGTTTTAAATAATAGGCAGGGTTTTTTATAACGGCGTCATTTTTTAAAACAAGCGGTTTCAAATATTTTTGGATTTGCTCTTTTTCCGGCCATAGGTTGCTGCCAGCCTGCCAATTATCCCGATAGCTCTCGTCAACGTTAAAATCAAGCGGCTGAATAATTAAATCAAGGTCGTTTTGCCTGGCGTAGCTGACAACACTCTCAATTTCCGAAATATTCAATCTGGTCAGAAGCATCCCTAATTCAATGCGCGTGCTTTTGCCCTGCCGCAATTCGTCTAGATAAAAAAGCGCCTGTTTGGTTTTCTCCAGTACCCCCGCCACACCTCTTAATTCATCGTGAATCGCCGAGCTCATGCTATATAAAGATATTTTTACGCTTTTTAAATTATATTTAAAAAGGTCTCTGGCGACTTGCCTGTCAAGAAGCGTAGTGTTGGTGTTTAGGCTGACAGGCAAATTAAGCTGATCGCATCTTTCAATTAATTTGACGACCAGTTCTTTTCTCAAAAGCGGCTCTCCGCCATTAATTTCTATTTCCTGCGTCCCGAGCCAATTTTTAATTTCCTCAAGCGCTCCTATCCATTGTTCATCATCCAGGTCTTTGTCGAAATTTTTGTTTTTCCAGATATCACAATGGAGACATTTTAGATTACAATTTTTTGTGATAACAAAGCTTATGTATCTTGGCCGGCTAAAAGACGTGCTAAAGCGCCCGTCCAAAGCATTTGTTAAATATCTGGTAACAGAGCTTAGTTTCATATAAATTTTAATCTCCCTCAATTTCCTTTAATTTCCAGACATTGCCCTTGACTTGATGAATTTTAACTTCTATATTCGGCATTAATAAATTGATGTTGTATTTTAAATTTTCCGGACTGATGCTTTCGCCGTGTTCAATAATATCGCCAAGCTCAATTTTAATTTCCTTAATTTTAGAAAGCCCGTTTTGGCGGGCCTCCTCTTTCGCGATCTTGACTATGGCGTTGGCTAAATGAAAATCGTGCATGGAATCATTCTAATTTACAAATTTTACTGATAAAAGTTAAAAATCATTTTAAATTTTACCCTATATCTTGTCAATTATATCCTTCGCTTCTTCTTGCGTTTCCTGCTTTCTAAAAATTCTTTTATCTAAAAGATGCTTACCAATTTGTTTTCTTTTTTCCGGAGGCAATCCAGCGCGACCATTCGCGACTTCTTCAGGAGTGAGCTGTTTCCCAATTTCGACGGTGCCATTTTCATTTATGCCCAGATATTCGTATACCTCCCTTGTTGCAGTTATAATATATAGAGGCATTCCTCGCTCACCAGCGACTGCAAATCTTTTTCGATAACCATCAACTATTGATTTAAGTTTTAATGGATCCGTACTATCGCCATAACCTGGCACTTCTTCGGAATAATGCCTTGTTTCCTTGTCTGCAGCCCAAATCCGCCCTTTTTTATCAATTTCTGCATGTTGGAAAAAACCAAATACCTCGGGATTATTTATAACTAACTCATTCATATACTCATTTCCCTTTTTGCTAACAACCTTGTCGATTTTATCAATTGAAGCAACTTCGCCGTCTTCGCTTCTCCGTTCTTTTAAGCTCCGAGCTATTGTGCGCATATCCATATTTCCTGCTTCACCAATCTGTCCTCCGCCAAGCAAAAATCCACTTGTCCCATGCCAAAGTTTTGTTTTCTCACCTGGTATAACTGATGAGGCAGAAATGGATGGTTCAAATGAAAGCATAATATCAAGATCGTCTTCATATGTTGTTTCTGTTGATACGTTTGAATAATTTTCATCGTGCCGAAATCCAGCTCCCTCTTTTTCTTCAAATTTATGAACAATAAAAACGTTGTTGCGTTGCATCACATGCTCAAGCGAACGATTAAGTGTATCAAACCGCTCTTTTTCAACTGCGTCAGCTTTTGCGTAATGTTCTTCAATCTTTTCTTTAAGCACTTTAACATTCTCGCTATTTGCAATCAATTGTGAAATATTTTCTCGTTCGTCTTGCGCGTCTTGCTCACTTAATTCCGAAGACATGGAAACTCGCTCAGCTATTGAGTTTGCTTCTGTGCTTTGCGATTCAAGCAGTTGTCCATACTTCTGATCGCCAGGCTCGCCCTCCATGCTTTCTTGAGAAACATTTACGTCTTCAATAACACTTTTAAGAGCAGCGAGTTTTTCACGTTGTGATTTGCGCTGGGCACGAATTTCTTCTGCAAGCTTTTTTCGTTCTTCTGCAAAAAACTTCTTTGATGCTTCTTTTTTACTTAGTAATTTTGGACCTTCAATTATTCGCTCTTTCATTGCCGATTCTTTCTTCCCAATTTTTTCAGGAAATAACGGAGTTTCTTCTATTTCTTCGTCTTGAGGCAATGGGGGTTCGCCATCTTCCTCGTCTGGAGGCAACGGAGGTTCAATCTCATTCAACAGTTCGGCTCTTGCCCCATCTGCTTCGCTAGGCAATAACTGCAAGGATTCTTTATCGTTAGAATCAATAGTTAATCCATCTTTTTCGGCTCTAGTTTCGGCTTGTGCAAGGTTGTCTGCGCACTCACTTTTAAAGTTGTCAGATTCTTTTTCTGATTCACTTATCATTTGTTGACACAATTCTTCTGGCGATTCATCGCTTCGCGGGGTTTCATGGTTTTCCTGCTCTTCTGGCTTTTTTGTAGTTTCAATTGTTGCTTGTTCTTTGTCCATGCTCTTTTATTTTTTTTCTTACAGATTCCAGCAACTGCTCATCAAATTTTTTGTAAATATTTTCTAAAATTTCAGACCTTCTTTTCTTCAAAGAAGCTATTTTATTTTGAAATTTTTCCCACGCCTGTTTATATTTTTCTATTTCTACTGACATAATTTATGATGGGTCCTATAGGATTATTAGTGTGTGGCGCAGGTCAAACACGGGTCATATGCCCGCACCAGCATTTTTATCAGGTCTTCGCATTCTTCCTTGCATAACGCTTTGCCCCCTTCGGTCAGCTGCGGCAGATAAGAAACCAGGTCGTCTTCCAGCCGCGCCAAATTCTGGGCAGTGGGAGTAATGATATTGGCGTTTTTTATCAGGCCGTCATTCCCGACTTCGTAGTAATAAAAAAGTGTGCCTCTTGGCGCTTCGATTGCGCCAAATCCTTTTCCTTCTTTAATTTCAATCGGATGAGGCTGGACCGATTCAAAATCAATATCTTTTGTTTTTTCCAGAAGCCGCTGGGCTTCTTCAACGCAATTAACCATTTCGATTGCCTGCGCCAAAATATTATAAAAAGGGTTGGAAACTGGCAAAATCAAATCTGTCTCCCTAAAAATGGACTTGGCTTTTGGGCTGAAGTATTTGGAATTTAAATTTAACCTTGCCAAGGCGCCGACCATATAAGACTCTCCTTTAAATTGAGAGCGTTTTGCCGCCGGGCTTTCTTTAACCTGAAATTCCTGGATTTTGGGCATAAATTCACTCACCGATTCAGTCCCCTTTTCTCTTTTAACCAGGCCGTCATAAATAGCGTATTCGTTTGGCAAACCCAAAGCGATAAAATTGCAGGTTCTTTCAAATGAAGGATATTTCAGCCGGCTAAAGAATTTTGCCAAATTAACTGCCGCGCTTAATGCTTGGTTACTTTCTTTCAGAATTTCTTTTATTTTTTCCTGATCTGGCGCTTTTTTAAAGCCGCCCACAACGGGAGTTAAGGGATGAATGGAGCGGCCGCCGATAACTTCAATGATTTTGTTGCCAAAATTGCGTAGCGCCAAAGCATCTTTTGCCCTGCCCGGATATTTATTTATCAACCCCAGATCGTTCTTAATCCCAAAAAAATCAGAAAGCGAAAAAAAGAAAAGATGCAAAGCGTGGCTGTTTAAAATCTGCCCCATCATCATAAGTTCTCTTAACATAATCGTCTGCTGTGAAGGGAAAACCCCCAAAGCCGCTTCCAGCGCTTTTAAACTTGTTAAATTATGAACCACCGGACAGACGCCGCAAATTCTTGAAGTAATTTGAGAAACTTCCTGGAACGAGCGACCCTGCAGGATTCCTTCAAGCAGCCTGGCTCCTTCATATATATTGAGTCTGGCTTTGACAACATTGCCATCGGCAATATCGGCCACAAATCCCGCGTGTCCTTCAATTTTTGCGATATGGTCAATTTTTATATGCATAAATTTATTTTAAATTTTTGCCGGCGGGGGCGGATACATATCGTTCAACACCCCGAATCTTTGCATAATTAAATCAATTTCTTCCTGCTTGAATCCGTATAGCTCTTTTAGTTTGTTATTAAAATTATTTAAATTCATTCCTTTGAGCGGTCCGCGGCATCCGTCACAGGGATAGGCGCTTGTCGGGCATGGCGCGCCGCATCCCCCAAGCATCGAGGGACCCAGACACGGCTGACCTTCTTGTAAAAGACACTCGTTTTGTTTTAGCTGACATTCATAGCAAACCGGCCGCTGGGGAATTTTTGGGATAACGCCTGCCACAAGTTCTTTTGCCGCCCATAAAAATTCCTCTTTATTTATCGGGCAGCCAGGAATCTCCAGGTCCACTTTCACATAATACTTCACCGGCCTGATGTCGGGATTGGCGATGCCTTCAAAGTTTTTATAGACATAGCGCAGGCGCTGTTCTTTGTCCTGATAGTTTTTAAGCTCGGCAATGCCTCCCAGGCAGGCGCAGGCGCCGATTGTCACCAAAAGCTTGGTTCTGGCCCGCAAATCCTTAACCCTGGCCACGTTTTGGGGCGTGATGGGCGTTCCTTCCACAAAAACAACATCAAAATTATCAGTTTCGGCCTGCTCTTCAATTAAAGCAAAATCGCCGATTTTCATTTTTTCTGTCAGCTCAAGCAGCCTTTCTCCCAAATCCAAAATCGCCACCTGGCATCCCTCACAACAGGTTAAAGAAACAATCGCGATGTTCGGCTTCTCGATTTTACTCGAAGTAAATTTTTTAGTTATTTTAGGCAATTTAGGGTATTTAAAGTATACTTTTTTAAATTAATTACGTCTTCTTGGTTTAAAATTTGCACGAGCCAGTTCCAATGAAATGAAACGAAATCCCCTATTTTTAAGCTTGGCGTGATTTCTTTGTCCCAGATAATTTCTTTTTTTATCGGCTTGCCCAATTTTATTTTTTTCTCACCCACCAGTGGTTGATATTCAACCAAAACTTTGAATTTTGAATTTTGCCCGCCCTCGTCCGCCGGTTGGCGGATCGGGCGAGGCCGGGGAACTTTGAACTTTTTTATAACCTTTCCCCATCCCACCCGACACAAATCTTTCAGCTTTGTGTTTCTGAAATCAACACTTCCGGTCACCGAGCCGATAACCAAAACATGGAAACTATGGTGCGGTTTAGAGCCTGCTGAAATTTTGCCGGCTTTTTTTGCTGCCTTATTTTTATTTAAAAGCCCCGGCCCGGAAAAATTTTCTTTTACCATTTTTTTTAAGTCATCCGTCGTCACTTTATCAAGCAATTTATTGCCAATCCAGTAAGCTTCAACCACTTTTTTATTAAACGGTCCTGTTCTAATCTTATTTTTTTTCGCAATCAGGCAATAATAGGGGTAGGCACCTTTAAATTTTTTTATGACTGGCAAAATCTGTCTATGCGAAAGCTTGCCCTGCAAAAATTTCAACAAAAGCCGCTGCTCTAAAGCCTCCTTTGGGCCGCATAAACCAAGCATATGAGGACGAAAGCCGTAAAGAGCAGCTACCCTAAGACCGCTCATAGATTTTACTAACATACTTTATCCATTCCAATAAATATCTAAAACCAACCGCAAAAATTAAACCACTTAAAATCAAGCCACTGGCCATTATTTCTTTTGGCGTCACACTGGCGCCGCTTGCCAAAGAAAGCATAGTCGTGACAGACGAACCAAGCATCAAAATAGCGGCGGCCACAGAAACCGGGACATATTTTAAACCGCTGTACCAAGTCAACACATAACCAAACAAAAGCCCGGCAACGATGACCGTCCAGCCGGCTTGCTGCAAATTTAGGTTCGCGATTGGCGCCAGTTGGCCCAAAAATCCTAGATAACCCAAAATAAATATTGACCCAAAAAACATTCTTCCCCAAGCGACCACCTTGCCGCTTAAATCCCGTAAAGCGTATTTTGAAATAACATTTTCAATTGCCCATAAAAACGTCGCGACAATAACCAATAAATCCCCTTTCCCAAAAGACACGGGCAATTTCTTTAACAAAAGCAGATTGCCTAAAATCAGTAACAATGCGCCAATTAAAAATTCTTTGCTGATTTTTTCTTTGAGGAAAATCGCCGCAAGCACCATTACATATATAAACATCGTTTTATGAATAAATGCTCCCTGAGCCGCCGAGGTAAGCGCCAGGCCTCTAAAAAAGAGCAGAAAAGGCGCGCTGCCGCCAACCAAGCCTATCAAAATCAACGTCGCCCATTGTTTTTTTGAAATATTTTTAAGCGCCCGGCGTTCTTTAATTGCCAGAAAAATACTGCAAAGCATTAAAGCCACCAATGCATTTTTCAGAAAAGTAAAAACATAGGGGCTAATCACGCTGACGCCGTATTTGTTAATAAAAACAGAAAATCCCGAAATAATGGCAGTTGAAAAGATTAAAAATAATCCCTTTTTATACATGTTTTTTGCCTGCGCTTTTAAATAATTTATTAATTTCCTGCGCTTGTTTTTTGCTGATTTTCTGCACTATCACATTATTCTGCGTCAAAACCCAGTCGTTTTTTTTGACTTTTACTATCGCCCCAACCTCTTGCGGCCCTTTTTGCGATTTTACCGTCGCCACGCCATTTTTGAATGAAATGACTTGTTTTGGAATAGTCAAACACATACGCTTCGTTAAATTCAAAATTCAAAAATCAAAATGCAAAATTTTTGTATTCGCCTCCGGCGAATTTATTTTAAATTTTGAATTGTCATTTTTCATTTTGATATTTACATTTTAAATTTTTATATCGCACCCTGAATATTTTTTATCTGGTCGTATCTGAAAACAGGGCCTTGTTTGCAGGTATAAAAGCTTCCTGTGCCGCAATGCTGACAGACACCGATGCCGCAGTGCATTCTCCGCTCAAGTGATAAATAAATATCTTCGTCGCCGAATCCATGCTTTTTTAATTTTTCCAAAACAAATTTGTACATTACCGGCGGCCCGCAAATAAAAGCCCTGGCGTCAGAAACCAAAGGAGCCACGTCAAATAATTTTGTGACCAACCCCACACACCCTTTCCAATCTTCACAAACTTTGTCTATGCTCAATTGCAGATTGACACCGTTTTTCTGCCAAACATCGTATTCTTTATTAAAAAGCATTTCCGAAGGATGTTTGGCGCCGTAAAAAATCTGGACCTTGGCGCTTTTGCCAAAAAATTCGTCTTTACCAAAAATTAATGTTCTTAGGGGTATTAAACCTAAACCGCCAACTACTATCAACACGTTGCGCTTGGCGCTTGGCGCTTGGCGCTTGGCGTCAATGGGCCAGCCACTGCCAAATGGACCTCTGATGCCGACTTTATCCCCCGCTTTTAAAGCATGAAGTTTGTTGGTCAATTTCCCTACTGCTCTGACGCAAAGTTCCAAATTTTTTCCAGACTTATTGCAGGGCGCAAAAGGCGCTTCGCCAAATCCGGGCAAAGACAGAATCATAAATTGGCCGGGCTGAATTTTGGCATCCTCGTCAAATCTCAATTGAAAATGCATCTTATCAAACGCAAATTCAAATAGTTTGATGCCCAACGCCTGGTCGCTAATCTTTACAATTTTTGCAGTTTTGGTTTGATAAGGATTAAACATATTTACTACGAAATACGAAAATTTACGAATATACGAAAGGCGATTACCGAGACTATATTAAGAATTTTCTATATCTTTAAGAACCTCTGCAATATCGATTCCAACCGGACACACAGCAGCGCATCTCCGGCATCCTACGCAGCCCATAAAATTAAATTCATCGGGAATCCGGACGAATTTATGAAAATACCAAAAATGAATTCGCTCAGCCGTATTTTTTAAAAATTTATAGCCTTGCCCTGAGCCTGCCGAAGGGCCTCCCGCCACCTCGGAAAATTCCTGATAATAGCAAGAGTCCCAGCAGCGTTTGCGTTCGCCCTGATTATTTTCAAGCCCGGCCTGGTCGTCAATCCGAAAACAAAAACATGTCGGGCAGACAACTGTGCATTTGCCGCATTCAATGCAGCGCGCTCCAAGCTCATCCCAAATTTTCTGATTATGCTTATTTTTCAATTTGTCCTGGAGGACAACCATCCGTTCGTCCAGTTTGCCTTCACGAGTAGGCCCGCTAAACTGAATGTTGATATAGTCCTTGTAACCAAACTCATTTAAAATTTTCTGGCCGAGAGCTGAACCTGTAAAAACCGCATATTCCTCATCCGCGTTTTCCTCATTTATTTTTTTTGCTTTTTTTGTTCTTTTTGGCGCAACTTTCTGGGAGCTCAATTCGGCCAAAAAAATATCGAAGCTTGAATGCTCCAAAATATCTTCTTCAAACGTCTGCTCAAAAATATTCTGAGGCAAATCGGGAATCAGACTGTGGCCGACAATTAAGATATGGCCTCTCCGCGCTTGATAATAAGGGTCTTTTTCAAAAACCTGGTCATAAAGCAAAATAGATTTTAAATCAAGCAGATTCATACCAATAATTGCCGCGTTTTTTGGTGACACCAAATCTGCTTTTAAATTTTGGCTTTTATATTCAAAAAGTTTTTCTTCTTCCGGGACAAAAAAACGCTTAAAAGAATAAAATGGCAAGCCGCTTTCAAGCTTTAAATCTTCGGGATTTTTTATTAAATCAACTGTCAGGACGCCATCGCGCTGCTGCGTGCCAAAAACTTCCCATTCTTTTTTCTTGAGGAATAAAACAAAATCTTCTAACTTTTGCCTTGTTAGCATTGTTTAGATTTTAACATAAAAAATATAGTCAAACAATACAAATAATTAACCAAAAACTCCAGGGTTTTTAAACCTTGGAGTTTTTAAAATCTCGATATAAGTCTTATCAGAATTAGCGTCTGGCCGGCGTGCTGTTTTCAGGATTACAGCCGGAATTGATCACGACCACCTGAGCTGTATCGCTTTTTTCGCCGACCTCATCGGCTCTGGCAAAACCGGTGTTTATCAAAGTTGTGTTACCTCTTGGAAAAAGTACCTCTCTTTCAATGTTAACCCTAAAAGTCACGGTTTTGGATGCGCCGGGATTAATAGTGCCGATATTTATTCCGCCTGAAGTTATGCCGTCGGAAACAGAAAAACCGTCCACGTATGTTGAACCGGAGGCATAAAGCAGCCTGTCGGGCAGCATGTCTCTGACAATTACATTGTTTATCGCAACATTCCCGGTGGAAGTCACTTTAATTGAGAATTCCAAAGTTTGTCTAGGTTTAGCTCCAATGCTGTCGCTAAATTGAAATTGGTTTTCTGTTACGTTTCTGACTTGCTTAACAATCGTCAGGTCTTTAATCCGCAAGACTTGAGAAGTATTGACAGTGGCTGAATCTTGCTTTTGCGATACATTATCTGCCTGGACAAAACCGGTATTTATAACTGAAGCATTGGTATTGGTATTAACGGTTGCGTCAAAAGTAATACTGTGAGCCGCACCCTGATTCATTGAGCCGATATTAATACCTCCTGAGGTAATACCATCGGCAACCGAATTTCCATCAACCTTGGTTGAACCAGCAACATAAGAAAGCTGGAAAGGCAAAGAGTCCCGCACCATGACATTTTGGGCTGTCGCATTGCCGGTTGAATCAATTCTTAAATTAAACTGCACCGTTTCCCCTTCTTTGGCCGTGGTTGATTCAGAAAAAATAAATTCATTATTGCTCACATTTCTGACGGTTTTTGCAATAGCAAGATTGGCATTCTGCACAATGCCTACAATGCAAACGGTCGCCGTGTCCTGCTTTTGTGAAACATTATTGGCCATAACAAGACCTGTATTTGTAACGGTGATGTTTGTGTTTGCATTTACGGTTGCTTCAAAAGTCACATTGCGGCTTGAACCCTGGTTCATTGAACCGAGATTAATCCCGCCCGATGTTATACCGTCTGAAACCGAGCTTCCATCAACCTTAGTTGAACCAGCAATATAAGAAAGCTGGAAAGGCAAAGAGTCGGAAACCGTGACATTTTGAGCCGCTGCGTTGCCAGTAGAGTCAACTTTTAAACTAAAGGCAAGCCGGTCGCCTTGGCTGGCAGTGGTTGACTTGGAAAAACTAAAATCATTTTTGGTTAAGTTTTTAACGGTTTTGGTAATGGCTAAGTCTGCGTTTTGGACAACTTGCGAAACCTTAACTTTAAAATTAACCATGCCTGAAAACTCCCAACAACCTTCTATATCGCCGACATTAATTCCGCTGCCGACAATTTCATTCCCACTTTGGCCGAAAAGAAAAGAGGTCGGCGCGTCAGACAACGGGCTTTTCTGATTTGGAAACCATTGAGCAGAACCCGAAATAAATTGAAGCGTCTGGGGCGAAGAAATATTGACCGTGTTTGAAAAACTTAAAGGATTGGCCGGCGTTGCGTTCTCTGCGTTGTCGGCCCAAAGAGATCCTGTCACTGTTTGCGTCTGGGCGGTTAAGGAAGGAATAGACGCTTTCAGTTTCGTATTTGTCGCGATGGTACTGTTGACGCCATTGTGATAATAGACCGAAAAGGTCAGAATATCGCCCGGGTCGGCTGAAACAGTCGTTGCATAATCGGTTCCTTTGGTATCGTTTTTGACGCAAATGACAAAGTAATCCCGATTAAATTCAAGCGTGCAAGAATAAGGAGTGAATATATTAAACCGCGGACCAGCTGCTTTCAAAGCGCCAAACGGCTGAAGCAGCATGCCCGAAACTGTCGCAAAAACAAAAAGCCCAAAAATAAGCTTTTTTGAGCCTGATTTTGCTTTCGCCTCAAATTTTCTTTTGGCGTCGGCCAGATATAAATTTAATTTATTTTTGTTATACATATTGTTTAATTGTGTCTTTTAAGACTTTGCCGACTACAAAGTCTCCCTCACTTTAATTTTTAATATTGCGTATCTTAATTTCAATAATCTTAAAGCATCGGAGTATTTTAAACCAAAATAGAGCAAAGCAGAAAAGCCGATGCTGATGAACAAAGAATAAACGATATTTTCAATCAAAGAATTTGCGCCAGTCACTGCCCTGACCGTCTTACCTTTAACAATGGGTAAAATAACCGTGGTTCTTGTTTCATTAGAAATGACATCATTTATTCCCTGGGCTTTTAGCAAAGCCGTGTTGCCGATGATAAATCCGGTATAAGGAACGGCCTGCACTTTAACTCGGTAAGAAACGCTGACATTGGAACCAATTCCGATTGTGCCGATGGTCCAGGTTATTTGATTCTGCGAAGAATCATAAAAACCGTTATTTGCAACATCTTGAAAAACAGTGTAGGAGGGCAAAACGTCCATTATTTGAACATTATATAATGTCTGGCCCGTGGTATTTGTATAACTGATTGTATATTGTAAAGTATCGCCGGGCAAAGCCTCATTATCTGTATCGGTGCCATTGGGCGCTGTCTGATTCGCCACTGCTTTTTTAAGCGGCGCGGAAGGCAAAGGAATCGGCTGGTTGACAATCACTTGAGCCGAAGCCTGCTGTTGCGGCACGTTATCGCCCGTGACATAAGCGAAATTGGTAAAAGTCTGGCTGCCGATGAATGACCCGACAGTTACGTCAAAAACAATGGTTCTTGTTTGATTGACAAACATTGTGCCTAAATTTATTCCGCCGGAAACAAAAGAATCGGAAGCTGAACTGCCGTCAAGCTGTACCGAGCCTGATATAAAATTGAGCCCCGAAGGCAAAACGTCCCAACTTCTCACATTATTAACCTGGCCGTTGGGCGAGCTAATCTGGACTGAAAACCTGACTCTGTCGCCCGGATTGGCACCGACGGAACCGACCAGCAAACCGGTCTGGTATTGGGTTGATATATTACGCACATATTTGGCGATATTTAAATTTCCGGTTTGGCTCTGAGAGGTAAAAATTGTCGCCGAATCATTTTTTTCGGACACTTGGTCGGCTCTGGCATAAGCGGTGTTTGTCACGGTAAAGGTTGAATTGGTATTAACCGTTGCCTGAAAGATAACAGTGTCAATGCTGCCAATCGACAAAGAACCGATATTGATTCCGCCCGAAGTGATACCGTCGCCGGTAAAATTGCCGTTAACGCGGGTCGTGCCGCTGTTATAAGAAAGCACCGAAGGCAGAACATCCCGCACGAAAACATTATTTAAAGTTGTATTGCCCGTGTTTTGGATTTGGATTTGAAATTCTAAATTGTTATTCTGGCTGGCCGAAACGCTGTCAGAAAATCCGCTCTGGCCGGCTGTGATGTTGCGGACAGTCTTTGAAATTGACAGATCGTTTGTCCCCTGCCCGCTGCCGACTCTGACCTGAAAATTAACAAAACCTGAAAATTCCCAGCAGCCCTCAATGTTGCCGATATTTAAGCCGGAACCAAAAATTTCGGAACCTGACTGGCCGGAAAGAAAAGACGCGGGGTTGTCAGTTAATGGGCTTGTCTGGTTGGGAAACCATTTAATTGAACCTGAAATAAGCTGCAAAGCAGCCGATTGAGAAAGATTGACCGTGACTGACTGGCTCAAAGGATTGGCGGCTGTGGCGTTTTCCGCGTTATCGGCCCAAAGGGAAGCTGTTAATGTTTGTGTTGAAGCGGTTCCCGAAGGAAGCGCGACTTTTACCACGGTATTGTTCGCAATGGTATTGTTGACGCCGTTATGATAGTAGACCGAAAAAGTTAATATATCGCCTGAATCAGCCGAAACCGGAAAATTGAAACCCGTGCCTTTTGTGTCATTTTTCACATCAAGCAAAAAATAATCTTGATTGGCAGCCTGGGTATGGACATAGGGGGTAAAAATATTAAAACGGGGATTAGCTGCCTGAACCAAAGGAACGAAAGACATTTGGATTAAACTAAATAAAATTAAAAAGCCGCTTCCTATTTTCATGGCTTTTTTAAGACTGTATTTTTTATTTTCTTGTACTGTATTCATAGTTTTTTTCTTATTTTTTAAATTTATTTATCCCGCTACATCCGCTCTAAAGAGCGGAATATTAAAGAAATATTCATTTTATCCCGTCATTCATCAATTGCGAAAAGCAAATCTTTTGTGGATGTAACGGGATTTATTCTACACCTTCATTCTTTTAAATGCAAGTTTTTTTATTTTCATTCAAAAGAATGAAGGGAGGATGAAGAATTTTCATCACCCTCCCTTTTTTTATCGACGCGTTCCTCTTCCAGAGGAACTTCTTCCTGAATTCGAGTAACCTTGCCTTCCAGAGGAACTTATTCCTGAATTCGAGTAACCTTGCCTTCCAGAAGAACTTGTTCCTAAGTTCGAGTAGGCTTGCCTTCCAGAAGAACTTGTTCCTAAGTTCGAGTAGGCTTGCCTTCCAGAAGAACTTGTTCCTAAGTTCGAGGCTGTCGCAAGATCGCTTGCGGTCCTTGGCGCAGGGCTACTATTTGAGGTATCAGTGGGACACGTCGAGGTATTAGTAGGACATGTTGAGGTATTAGTGGGATATGTTGTTTGTCCCTGATTGGTCTGACGATTACTGTTCCGGTTAGTGTTGCTGCTGGTGTTACTGTTCCGGTTACTATTCCAATTTGTGTTGCTGTTGGTGCTACTATTGCTATTCCTATTACTGATATTAGAATTGAAATCAATTCTAGGATTAGCCGTTGCACTTGCATTCCCGCCGGTAGCTGTTGCATTTCCGCCGGTAGCCGAAGAAGACGAATACGAACTGTTGTTCAAATCAATGTTGTTATAAACATTTATAGCCTGGCCTCCTCTGTTGCCTCTGCCACCGCTGCCTCTGCCACCGCGACCCCAGTTTCCGTTCCCGTTTCCTCCGTAATAATCTTGTCGGCCAGAATATCCGCCACCGCCGTAACCTCCACTGTTTCCTCCGAATCCACTATTGCATCCTCCGCCGATAATTATTGGCGGAGGAGGAAGAAATGCCCACCAAGGAATCTGTTGTTCCTGAACAACAGTAGTAGCTCCTGGCGATCCTGGTGGTCCTGGCGGTCCTGGAACTCCTTGACGACCTTCTGGCCCTGGTTGACCAATTCCTTGGGGTCCTTGTGGCCCTTGCGGTCCGGGTAGCAATTGCTGAACAGGTTGCTGCGGAGAAGGTAAGTCCTTTACTCCCACTAAAGACAGATTTCCACAATTCCTTGGAATAAAGTAAGCATATTCCTTCCCTTCATCCTGGATTCTGATTAAAAATCCAGGAAGCGGTTTCTTCCCTCTCCAAACCCGATCGCGAATAACCTGTTCTCCGCCCCTTTTTGACTCATAACCCATCCAGTAAATAGGAGCGTCAATAGGCAAATCTGTTTCGGCTACACCAACATCAGTCCGCACAGCCGACTCTATTAAATCGGCGTGCTTTTTTGCGTCTACATGCATTGATGCTGGCAATGACTGTTGCCCTAACTCAATAGAATTGGACACTCTGGACTTAAGCTCTGTAATTCTCCCAAATAAGTCCATCCTATTGGCAACAGGCCTACTCCCTAACAATGATCTTTGGCCAAGATCTCCCTCGGTCAGAGATAAATAGTTAGGTCTTGAACTCTCCTCGGTAGCATAAGACGCCACGCTACCCCACGTTAATACCATAACCACAATAAACACCGACAAAAAAATGCACTTCTTTTTCATAACCATTCCCTCCTTTCATAATCTTTGTTTTTTCAGTATTTTCGTTTGCGTCGATATTTAATTTCAAAAGAACTCACTTTTGCCTCTAAAACTACATCTATTTCAGAATAGCGCATTATATATCAAGTCAATGTCTTTGTCAAGGGTTTGGCAACTTTAGTCAATGAGCACCCCTTCAACCACTAATCTCTTCCAGGCCGTGCCGATTGGCCAGCAAGTCATTAAAGTTATGGTTTTTGAACTGGTCTGCGCGTTAAGCGCGGCTTTGTCTGGCGTCACCACGCTTTGCCTTGTCACTTTATAATCATATTTATACTGGTTCCAATAAATAGTTACAATATCGCCCGGCTGGAGTCTATCCAGCAAAGTAAACACTTGCCCGTACTGCGTTTTATTCCAGGGATAAGCAGAGCTGTGGCCGCTCAAAAATACTTCTCCGTTTTCGCCAGGCAATTTGCTGCCTGGATAGATCAAGACTCCCTGATCGAGCGCCGCATTCAATTCTTTCTGGGTGGTACCTGAAGCAAAAACCAGCGGCGCGTCAATATTTAATTTGCCAATTACAATGGAATTTGGTTTGTCATATTTCTGCCTAACTTGGCTTTGAGGCAATGTTGACCCGGTTTTTGAAATCGGCTTTGGGGATTCTTTTTGTATGTCAACAGGTTTTCCTCTCTCCCAATCAACTTCCCGAAGATAAAAAGACGGAAAATTTAAAGTGATAAAACTGAATATAAAAACAGACAGAGCCGTGACCCCAAAAAAAATGGGTTTATTAAACTTAAATAAATTCGGGAAAAATGGCCAGATAGTTTTTCTGTATTTTAAATATTCGTCGCCAAACTGTTCAATCAATTGTTTCTCTTCGTCCTGAATGGCCGAGCGCCAGATAAGATAGGAAATTGGACAGCTTAAAATCAAAAGCCAAGAATGCAGCAAAATCCCCAAGGCTGGATTTAAGATAAAAATAATCGCGCTATACATCGGATGGCGAACATATTTATAAATGCCTTCGGTCTGCAGCTTATTTTCTCGGCGCTTTGGCACCAAAGAAAAAATCGCCCAAAAAGTGATGAATAGATAAATTGCCAACAAAACAAAAAATGCGATCTGAGAGGTCTGATTTCCAATCACCATCTTTGGCCCGCCCGCAATCGCTGAAATTATCAACGCCAAAACGCCGATTCCCAGATTAGAAAAAACGGCTTTTGGAAGACATCCTAAAATTGGAGACTTTTTGTCTAACATAATTTTTTTTCTTTAAGAGCGAGGGTGTTGCCTTCCAAAAACATCGCGCAGCCGCGCCAGCGAATTTGTTTGATATAAGCAATTGGGGCGCGGCGAGCGTGAGCAGCGACTGGATTAAACTTGCTTTTACCTTTGTCCAGACGACTGCGTTTTTTGGAGGCGACACCCGAACGATATTTTATACAAATATCAAGCTGACAGAAATTCCGATTAAAATCAGCGTTAAAACAATCGTTGGCACGTGCTGAATCCTGATTTTAACCAAAATATTTATGGCCAGAGCGATCAAAAGGAAAAGGCTGAAATAAAGATAGAGGTTTTTTGCCAGCTCAACAAAATTGATCGTGAATGTTCCCAAAACCCTTGAGGGCACAGAAAGCTGTGCCAGCGGCGTCTGAACCAAATTAATGTTTTCTTGACCGGCAATTTCTTGCGCAGCGGTATTTGACTTTTGCTCATCGGCAACTGTTTTTGTTTTTGCAACAGATTGGTTTAAATCCTCTATTTTTGCAGGTCCAGCGGCTTTTTTCTGCACAATGCTGGGCGAACCAAAATCTAAAACCGAAACGGTTGTCTGCCTGCCGTCTATCTGGCCCGTCGCAATTGCCATGCCGATTTCCCGAAAATTCGGGCTCAAGATATTATCGCGATGACCGGGGCTAGCCATCCAGGCATCGAAAACCGCGTTGGTGTCAGTAAAATGCAAAGCCAGATTCTCCCCTGCCCAGACAAAGCTGTAGCCGGCTTGGGAAAACCAATACCAAGGGGAAACTCCCGAAGGAGAAGTGTGGTCAAAATAATTATTTGTTATCATGTCCTGGGCTTTTAAGCCGGCTGCTTCGTTTAATTTTGAGCTTACATTAAGCGCGGATAAGTTTTGCGCTGTTCTTGCCTGATTTATCAAATTAACCAAATTCTGAGAGTTAATTGCCGCGAAAAAGTCTGTCTTTGGGAAATATAAAATAAAAAGTATAATAACGATTTTTAAAACGAGCAGTCCAACCCCATAACCCAAAAGTGCCCTCTGGCGCAAAACCGGCGGCTCAAATTCATTGCCTTCCTGCGGTACAAAAATTGACCTTATTCTTTCCAAAAATTTTAACATGTTATAACTATAACAGAAATCAAGTTTTATGTCAAATAATCCTGCCAAAATAAAAAGGCCTCGTCAAAATTCAACGAGGCCTATAAAGAACTTTTTTCTGCAATTTCATTCACAGCAAATCACAATAGTTCCTTCAAGATGTGATGGCATTGTTTAACAAATTCCCTCGCCTCCCTGGAAATATAATCGAACTCCAGCCAACCATTGTATTGTGATACTTCGGCATACACATTGCCATCCTTATAGATGGTATGTTTAATATGGGGCTCGATTCCATCAATGCCAACAAATACCGGCAACATCATCAGGTTGCCGCCGTTGAACATGGAGCGCCGCAGAAAAAGTTTTCGCTTCATCGATAGCTTTTCTTTCCTGCACTTTCGCGCAAGAAGAAGATCAAGGAAGAACAATGCAACCAAATTTTTTGGATATGCATATAAAGAAAAACTGTCATTATCTTTTCCAATAAATGCATATGCCCCGCTGAGCCTTTTGAGACCTTTTTCTGTATCTATATCTTTTTCACTCTTTTCTACTCCACCACTGTCGGAAAAAAATAATTGGAACATAGTTTTGTGTCTCCTTTCTGATTCTTTTTTGATTTCCTATAGCCCAGATCGATAAGTCAGCCGGGATGGATAGAACCGGAACAGATATTCCGGCAACGGCGCCTCGTGCGAAACGAGATTCTCGCTGTTACCCCCGTCAATCAGCATATGAATCACATATGAAGCCATTGCAAACCACCACCATCCAAAGAGCGCGCAAAGTCCCAAAAGAATTAAAGCCCCATACCAAGTGTGGAAATAATCAATCCACCCCCGATACTCCTTGTCCATCTTTCCCCTCAAAATGCTTTTCAGCCTAAGAGGTGATATATGGTCGCCATCTAGGAAAAATCCCGTAAAAGATGGGCGACAGCTTCCTACCAACCACCTCCCACTTGATACGCCAATACTGCACAAACAGCCATCGGTCCAATATGCCATTGCGGTTTTGCCATCTCTCTACCTCCTTCATTTTTTGGATTTTGTAATTGCAGTTATTTTCAGTTTTTAAACAACTATCTTATGCCTGATACCATACACCTAATAAACAAATATGTCAATAGTAGAGTTTTTTCGTATCTTTTGCCGACCCTAACAAAAAAGAAGCCTAAAAATGGCTTCTTTTTAAAAAATATCTACAAGATTAAATTTATTGCTGGGTATTTGCCGCTGTTCTGCCGATATCCAGGCCGCTGGGCTGATTAATGGAACTCCAGATCAATAAAGTAAAAACCAGGCCGGTCATAAAAATCAGAATAACTGCCAAATACGGATTGATTTTCTGTTTTGAGTTAATCATCAAAATACCGCTTCTATTTAAGCTTGCTGTCAATTACTTTTTGGAATTCCTCATAAGACAGAGCGCCAACTATTTTCTCGCCGTTGATAAAAAATGTCGGTGTCCCTTCAATCTTATTTTCGGTCGCCTTATTGTACCAACTCTGAGATGCTTTATTGGCTGAATCGGAATTATAGCACTGCACGAAACTATCACCCAATCCCATGTTCTTTGCCGCGTCAAGCACATCCTGCGCCTGTTTTATATCCGCCTGATGATTAAATAAATAATCGTGAAATTCTAAAAATTTCCCTGCTTCATTGGCGCAAAAACCTGCTCTTGACAGCTCATATGGCGGCAACACGTAAAAAATCATCTTGACCTTGCCAGATTTCACATAATTTTCTTCTATTTTTGGCAGTGTCTGAAGAGCGAAATCAGCGCAGTGCGAACACAAAAAATTAGTATATTCTTCCATCGTCACCGGCGCTTTTTCGTCACCCAGAGTTATGCCGGCAATTCCCGCTCCAGGAGAATTTGTTTCCGAACTTGAAGAACTAGAAACTGCTGCCGGGGTTTGATTTGGTTTACTTTTGCTGTAAAACCAGCCCGCCCCGATTAAAATTAACGCCAAAATCACCGCGATTATGATAATTTTTTTGTCTGACATAAATATATAAATATTAATTTAATAATTAAAGCTTACTGTTTAGTTAGGATAGCAAAAAATTTTAAAACAGTCAAATAATCCGGCTAATTTTCGCGCTTCTCTTTATCTTCTTTTCCCCGTTCCAAAATCTTATCCAAGGCCTCTTTTGCGGCTTGCTGATTTTTTTCCTCCGAAGTTAACCGGCGGCCTTCTTTTGTTGTTAGCTCTTTATCCTCTTCTATTGTCGGCATTCTACCTTTAAATACCTCGGAAGCTGCCTTTTCCTCTTCTTCTTTTTTTTTAAAAGGAAATTTAAATTGTTCTGCCATGCTAATTTTGTTATTAAAATTTAGAGAAGGCCCTTTATTTGTTTTTAGCCGGTAATTTTGATGGCGTTGATGTGCCGATGAGCTCTTCTAAGCCCGCGCCGCTGTTATTTTTTCTTGATTGCCTGTTAACCGAGGCCACGGAAGTATAATTCTGCGGATTGGAAACAAACTTGTCGTAAATATAAAGCAAGAAAAAAAGGCTTATAATTTCAAGCAGGATTACCGCCAAAAGAGTCGGTTTGATAAAAGTTAACATGCTATTTTTTATCAAGCAATATATTCTATCCAGCGACTATAAAGCTCGGCCGTGGCTTTGACGTCTGCCAGGCAATAACGGGCAATTTCCAAATATTTTCCTTCTTTGAAATACTCGCTCACTTTTTCGCCGCTGATGCCTCCTATTTTGGGGCTTTTTATGCCCAAAGACCGGCAATATAAATCCAGACTGAATTTTCTGAACGCGCCGTAAAAAGTAAGCTGGTCCATCAAATCAATATGAAAATCGGCGGAAAACCGCGGCGGCATAAGATTTTTGGTCGATCTAACCTTATGGACCGCGCTGCGCAGGGCAATATAAGGACAATCAAAACAGCGGCCGTTAAAAGTGATAATCTGATTGTAGCTTTTTATGTTCTGCCAGAATTTTTCCAGAATCTTTTTTTCTGCGCTGACCTCAAAATCCGCTCCGTCTTCGGAAAAATTTTCTATTTTTTGGTTGGGAGCCTGAAAAAAGACCTTGCCTTTTCCTGACTCGGGATTCAAAAGACTGATGGCGACAATTTCGCCGCTAAACGGCCAGAGGTTGACGCTTTTCTTTATTTCTTCGCGGTCTTGCTCGTCCTTGGCGTGTTTTAAAAAATAATCCTGGGTTTCTTTATCCAGGCTTTCAAAATCGCCCGCGGTTTCTATGTCAAAAACAACTCTGCTCATATTGATAAATCATCTGATTAGAGCTTTTCTATTTTGTCTTTACTCCCTTAAACTTGCTCAGCTTTCCCATGCTGGTTTTGTTATCCATAAAGCGGCCGGTCTTGGTGCTGGCTTTTGTGAAAAGCTTGGTGCGGGGATTTTTATATTGGGCGCGGCTTTTGACCATGCCCTTTCTTGACCCGTCTGGGGGAGGATTAGTCGCCATAAAAATTATAAAATCGACTTTTAATTAAACTTGACCTTACTTTTATATTACTATTTTCCCCAAAAAAATCAAATCCTTTATGGCTTTTTTAGTATTACCGCCAAGCCATCTTGATAAATAATCTGCCAGCCGTTTTGGACAAGAGATTCTTTTAAACTAGGATTTTTTTTGATGCCAAATAAATTTAAAAGCAGCTTATCATAATTTCTTTCCACCAAATATTCTTCTATTTTTTCGGGCAGATATTTTTTTAAAAAACCACCGTCTTGAAGCGAGGGTGCGTCATTTCTGATAAAAACTAAATCCACTTTTCTTCTCGCAAAAACCTCTTGCCAATCGTCTTTGCTCTCAAAATAAGACACTTTAATATAATCGCTCATCGCCGATTTTCCGATATCTGCCCGCCATTGAGGCATCCGCCCGTCAATAAAAAGCTTTATCTCCGGCGCTTTCCATATTAAATAGCCGCCCCATCCAAAATCATTAAATATATAATTTATTTTTTTCTCCTGATTGTATTTTTTTAAAAAAACAATGGCATCATCGGGATATTTAAACGGCCAGAAATTCACCAATCTGAATCCAAGCATAGCAAAAACAGATAAAAAAATTATTGCTCCCACAATTTTAATGGCGCACTGACCTTTTAAACTAAAAGGGTTGTCTTTGCGCGCTTTTAAAATCTCTTTGCCCGCGCGCTGGATGCCCGAAAAAATCAAAGGCATTATTGTCACAAGAAACATGGGCATCATTCGGAAAGATTTTAAAAAAGATGCCGTGAAAAAAATAGCTGCTGCCAAAAAATTTAACTGATATCGCTTTACCTCTCTTAAAATAAAAAATAGGCTTATGCCAATTAAAAATGACATGTCTAGCGAGTTGAAATAAAAAAACGGCAAGCATTCAACAATATATTTGGCTACTTCAGAAGAAGACACCAGGCGAAAAATTTCTTGATAGATTTCAAAACCGTAAGGATTAATGAAAGTTACCCCGATGCTGACAAGCAATACCGCTAAATTGGATATTTTTTTGCGTTTATCGCCGAGCAAATCGCCGCCTGCCTGTTTTGGCCAAACCAAATCAATAAAAAATAGCAGTATAAAAAGCGCCAAACCGGCAATGAAACCCGCATGCAAATTGGCCCAAACAAAAAAGAGCAGAGGCGTGCCCAGATAAAAGAGCTTTCTATTTCCGGGTTTGGATAGGCGCCAAAAGCGTAAAAAAAGAATCTCAAAGCACAAAAAGAAAAAAGTAAAAGATAGTATTTGCGGCCTCACGCCTACGATCCCGGTCATGACTGTAGCCGCCAATAAAATATACAAAATGGCCGATATAGACTTGGCTCTTTTAAGCCACAGAAAAAACGGCAAAAAAGCAAACAGCGCAAAAAACACGCACATCATCCACCACAAATTATTCTTTATTGCCAGCCAAAAAAATACTTCTATTAACCATTCATGAGCCACCCAGCGATGCCCGGGCATGGTGTGGGTAAACTGATCAAAATGCGGAACTTGTTTATTGGCATAAATCCATTCCCCGATTTTTAAATGCCATCCCAAATCAGGATCAATTCCCGCAAAGGCAACATAAAAAAAACTGGCAAAAATAATTAGGCCGATAATGATTTTAAAGCCAATCCTGATACCGTCTTCTGATTTAATTAAGCTCTCAAGTTTCAAAATAAACTTAACTGTTCTGGCGCAAAATTTTTCTAATCTTGATTCCATTTGGCAAATGCCGCATTTAAATGATCAAATAAAAACTTTCGCTTTTTAATTTTACTATTTTTCGTGTAAAACAACAATAAATCCCGTTACATCCATCTTAAAGGACGGAGTATTCAAGAGCTTCTCTTTTTTTACTTTCTGTTCGCTCCGTTAGAAATTCTATTTCTAACGAGGTTCATCCCTTGCCTAAAGGCAAAGGTTTTCTGGATGTAACGGGATAAAAAGAGCCGTCTCATCAATGAAACGGCTCGGGAAATAACACAAACGGTTCATCGAATTGAATTATTTGCCAATAATTCTAGAATTTAACTTGAACCGGTTCACGTTCTTCCTCGCCTTCAACCCGGAAAAACTCGGCTGATTTGAAGCTAAAAATTTTGGCCACTATGTTTGAAGGGAAAATTTCAAGCGCGGTATTCAGATCTCTGACGTTGCCGTTATAAAATCTGCGGGCGGCCTGGATTTTGTTTTCCGTGTCGGCCAGCTCTTCCTGGAGCTTTGAAAAATTTTCCGAAGCGCGAAGCTGAGGGTAATTTTCCGCTACCGCAAACAGTGATTTCAAGGTACCGGACAGCGCGTTTTCCGCTTTCACTTTTTCCGCCGTGCCCGAAGCGCTAATTGCCTGGGCCCTGGCTTCTGTCACTTTTTCAAACAATTCCCGCTCGTGTGTCGCGTAACCCCTTACCGTCTCCACTAAATTAGGAATTAAATCGTGCCGGCGTTTTAACTGCACATCGATATCAGACCAGGCTTCGTCCGTTCTTTTTCTTAATCTGATAAAACGGTTATAAGCCACAATAAACCAAAGCGCGATTATGGCTAAAATTATTAAAACGATGATTGTTGGCATAAAATTTAACCTTAAATATTTTTATATTTAAATTTTGAACTATTCTAAATAAAAAGTCAAGTCTGCTGTCGGCAGACAGCAATCATTTCAACAAAATTCACTGATTGGTTTATTCTTTGACAAAACTATTGTATAGCCAGACAAATATCCAGCCGAGAATGAAACCCGCTACCGCGTGTTCAATCAGCATCAAAATTGCCCCGACAAAAGAATACGGAGCAAAATGGATCGCCGCTACCCTGACCATTATCGCGCTGGCTTTGCCAAATAACAAAGAATAGGCCATTGCAAGAAATATTAACACGCCGTCAAATATTGCTACTGCATAAGCAAAAGCTAATTTATTTAATTTCATATGCACTTTGTTTGTTTAAATTATTCCTAATCAGCTCGACTGCACTGATTATTTATATTATAACTCATTTCTGGCATTTTGGACAGAAATGCGCCGAGCGGCCGTTGATTTTAAGACGCTGGACAATGCCGCCGCATTTTTTGCATTTTTCTCCTTCTTTTCCGTAAACTTTTAGACGAGGCACGTAATCCCCCTCTCTGCCCAGTGCGTCAAGATAATCATTCTGTGAAGTGCCGCGGAATTTTAAAGCTTCAGGAAGAACTTTTTTTATGCCGTCAAAAATTTTCCGCCGCTCGATTTCTTTAAGCTCGGCCACGCGGCGCAACGGGTGTATGCCCGCATAAAAAAGAATTTCATCCGAATAAATATTGCCGATGCCCGCAATATTTTGTGGATCCATTAAAAACTGCTTGATTTTTATTTTGGGACGACGATGAAGAATCGCGACAAAATCATCTAGCGTAAAATCCTTATCAAGGGGTTCTGGCCCAAATTTTTCTTTGATAAAAAAATCGGCCAGCTTTTCTGTTTCAACCAATTTCACCCAGCCGAATTGCCGCAGGTCGTTATGAAAAAGCCGGCTGCTGTCGGAAAATTCATAAATCAAGTGGTTCCATTTTGTGTCTTGTTCTTTCAGCGCTTCGCCTTTTTTGCGGAAAATCAGCCGGCCTGACATTTTCAAATGCACCAACATGCTCCAACCGTTTACCAGCTCAAATATTAAAATCTTGGCGCGGCGCGCAACGCAATTGATTTTGGCGCCGACAACGATTTTTTTAAATTTAGCCAAAGACAGCTTAACCATTTTTGGCAAGCTGACCTGGACTTTTTTTATTCTCTTGCCAGCCAAAATCTCCTGCAGCTGGCGAGAAATTGTCTCAACTTCTGGAAGCTCAGGCACAAAAAATCTTAAAATTTATTTTGTTAAATCTTTCATCTTCTCTTCAAACTCCTCTTTCTTGATTTCGCCTTTGGCGTAACGGTCTTTCAATATCTGAATCGCGGAATCTTCCCCGTGCCAATGACTTTTTCCGCCGTGAGAAGACCAGACAGCCCAACGAACCAGCGCCACGATCGCCCAGATAACCAGCACCCAAAAAATGACACTCAGGATTATTCCGAATATCCCAAAACCGCCCATCATGGACATCATTGACCAACCGTCTCCCCATCCCCCCATCATTTGCGCCGAGGCCACGCCTGGGAGCAGAATTGCCGCCAAAAAGCCAACTAAAATTAAACTCTTTTTCATTTTTTTATGCACTTTTATTTTTTGAAAATGGTAAGCTTATTCTCTTAATATATATACTGACTATCGGCATTTATTATTACAAAATTACGGCCTTTTTTCTGCCAGCCTTTTGAGCGCCAGAATATTGGCTGCTGTGCGCAAATCCACATTATATTTTTCTTTTATCTGCCAAACCGAATTAAAACTTTTGGTCATAGTTTTTTTGAGCTCGCCAAATACTTTTTTTTCGCTCCAGCGCTCCCTTTTCATATTCTGCAGCCATTCAAAATAGCTGACCGTCACTCCGCCGGCGTTGGCCAGAATATCAGGGATAACCAAAATGCCGCGCTCATTTAAAATATAATCGGCCCCTTCTTTGAGCGGCCCGTTGGCCAGCTCCAAAATTATTTTAACCGACATTTTTCTTGCGTCGTCTTTTGTGATGAGCCCGCCCAGCGCGGCCGGCACTAAAATATCAAACGGATGACAGCAAAGAACGTCTTTTTGCGAAATATTCCTGGTACCCGGAAACCCCTTGACGCTTCCGGTTCTATCTTTGCATTCATGAAGCTCGACAGGATTTAGTCCATATTTAAAAGTTTCTTTTGTCGCTATTATCGCGCTCGTTGAATCGCTGACCGCCAAAATTCTGTGACCGCGCTCATAAAGAAATTTTGCGATATTGAAACCGGCATTGCCAAATCCCTGCACGGCGACAGTCAATTTTTTGCCGGCCAGTCCGGTTTTTGCCAAAACCTTTTGAAGTATATATGCGCCGCCCAGCGCCGTCGCCACGTCTCGACCGCGAGAGCCGCCAAGAGCCAGGGGCTTGCCGGTCACAACAGCGAGTGTTTTTTTGCCCGAGACCTTTGAATATTCATCAAAAATCCAGGCCATAATGCGAGCATCAGTATAAACATCGGGCGCGGGCACGTCTTTTTTTGGCCCGATAATATCGGTAATCGCGCGCGTATATCCTCGAGTTAACTTCTCCAGCTCCTTTAAAGACAGTTTTTTTGGATCAACCGCCACTCCGCCTTTTCCGCCGCCAAAAGGAATGCCGACCACCGCGCATTTTAAAGTCATTAAAAACGCCAAATTTTTTACTTCTTCCATATCAACTTCCGGATGAAATCTGATGCCTCCTTTATAAGGTCCTCGCCAATTATTATGCTGGACCCGATAGCCGCGGAAAATTTCAATTTTTCCCGAATCCCGGCGAATAGGAAAATTAACCTCAATTGTCCGCTGGGGCTTTAAAAGCAATTTAAAAATTTTCTTATCCAGCTTAATAATTCTTGCCGCCTTATTTAATTGGCCCAACACGCTTGAAAAATCATCCATAAGATTTGGCTTCTATCATAACACCCTGAAATGAAAAATTAAAGAGGCCTCTATAAAAGAAGCCTCGCAGAATTATATACTTCAAATCATTAATTTATTCGTACCTCAGCGCTTCTATGGGATTTAGCCTTGAAGCTCTTCGCGCCGGATAAATCCCAAAAACAATGCCGATAAAAGCGGAAACAGAAAAGCCGAGCAATATGGCAAACCAAGAAATGCCCATCGGCCAGACCTGACCTAAAAAATGGCCTATCACCAGCGCTCCCAAAAGAGAAAGCATAATTCCAAAAAATATCCCGATTGCTCCGCCCAAACAGGTCAGAATCACTGATTCAAACAAAAACTGAGTCAAAATATCGTTGTTTTTGGCGCCAATCGCTTTGCGCAGTCCGATTTCCCTGGTGCGCTCGGTCACCGAAACAAGCATTATATTCATAATGCCGATTCCGCCAACCAACAAAGAAATCGCCGCCACCATTGTTAAAAAATAAGTTAGGATATTGGTAATACTGCTTACCCTTTGCGCCAAATCAACTTGTGTTTCAATAAAAAAATCGTCTTTTGACGGGTCGGAAATATTGTGCAAATTCCGCAACGTCACCTGGATATCGCGAACCGTCTGGGAAACCGACGTTTCTGAATCCGCCTGGACCACAAGCTCATTAAAATACTTGATGCCAAAAATATAATTTTGAGCGGTGGTATACGGAATTAATACCGCTTCGTCAAAATTAAAAAATGAAACCTGGCCTTTTTTGGGCAAGACGCCGATAACCCGCAGGCTTTTATCTTTAATCCTTATTTTTTTGCCCAAAGCGCTTTCGTTTCCAAAAAGCTTCTCTTTGATTTTGGAGCCGATAACGACCACATCAGCCGCCGAGGCAACATCATCGCTGGTCACAAAATTGCCTTCGGCCACGGATATATCAAAAATTTTCCCGGCCAAGTCCGTGCCGCCAAAAATAGTCACCTGATATTTTGTGTTGCCATAAGTAGCATTGTCGGCGCCAAGTACCATCGGCATAACAGATTCCAAAGTCGGTACATTGCTTTTTTTCTTCAACGCCTCCAAATCCCGCTCTTTGATGGAGTCGGCAAAAAGGGTTGTGACGTCCGTTGGGCCGGTGGCCGGCCGCCCCGGACGCACAATAATCGTACGCGAACCCAGGCCCTGAATCTGGGCCAAAATCAGGTTCTGCGCGCCCTGGCCGATTGACATTACCAAAATAATGGACATAATGCCAATCACGATTCCCAGCATCGTTAGCGCCGTCCGGCCTTTATTGACTATCAAGGCTCTCGTTGCGCTTTTTAAAATATCTTTTGGCGACATGCGTTTATCTTTTTATCAACTTACGTTTTTCGTTAAAATAGGTCACAAAATGTTTTCTTTTATTTTTAAATACAAAAAATCCCAAATAAATAATTGCCAGAATTGAATAATTAATAAGCAAAATGCTGATGTTGCCCCAATTCATCGAGGAATTGACCGAAAAAGAAGATAAAGGATATAGAAAAGGGGTGGCAAAAAACTTGGCGCTGTGACCGGGAATATCAATCAAAATATGGATCCCCCAGACAGCCAGCGGCCACCATGGCCTTTTTAAAATTAACCAAACAATCAAAAAAGCAATCGCAAAAAAAACAAGGCTGTGGGTAATTGAATAAAGAATCGGGATAATGTCTGGCCTCACCGGATTTAAATGCTCGCGAGAACTGTCAACAAATGAAATGCCTTTTATAATAGAGAATGCCACATAAATGCCATTGGAAAAAATATCTGGCGCCACGCCAAAAAATAACGGCCACCAGATTTTTTTATTTTTCTTGAAAATAACGCCCGTCCAAAGACTATGGGCAAAAATATCCATAAAAAATGAAAAAATTATTTTAGTATCCCATCTCCTGCCTTCCGCCTAACGCTGACTGTTTCGTCTCCGATAATGCACCCATCTTTCATTTTGATAATCCTTTTGGCGAAACGCGCGGTTTCGCTTTCGTGAGTGACAACGACAATCGTATGGCCTTTTTCGTTCAAATCCTCCAAAACTTCCATTATTTGCTCGCCTCCTTTTGAATCCAAATTGCCCGTCGGCTCGTCCGCCAAAATCAAAGACGGATTATTGACCAAAGCGCGGGCTATCGCCACTCTTTGCTGTTCCCCGCCGGAAAGCTGGCTTGGCATATGATTAATTCTTGGTGCCAGCCCGACGGCGCCAATCGCTTCTTTGGCCAGTCGCTCAAGTTTTTGGTTGTTCTCGCTGTAAAATAGCGGCAGCATCACATTATCAAAGACACTGGTTCGCGGCAGCAAATTGTAGCTTTGAAAAACAAATCCGATTTTTTCATTCCTGATTCCTGCCAGCTGGTCATCAGAAAATTTAGCAAAATCCTGGCTCTCAAATAAATACTGGCCGTATGTCGGCCGGTCCAGAAATCCCAATATGTGCATAAGAGTTGACTTGCCGCAGCCAGACGGCCCCATAATTGCAACGAACTCGCCTTTGCCAATTTTAAGGCTGACGCCGCAAAGCGCCTTAGTCACAATCCCGTCGCCGTATTCTTTAATGATGTTCTTAGTCTCAATTATATTCATGCCATTGTTGTCTAAATTTTCGAGCTCAGTATTGTAGCGAAGAAAATTTAACTACAACAATGAGCACCCGCCTAAATTTCCAGCGATGAACTTTTAAACTTAGAAGTATAGAAAGCGAAAGTGGCTTCGCCGCCTTACGCTGAAACACAAAGTCCATGGATGGAAATTTAGGCGGGTAAAGGTTTTCTAGCTAAATTTTCAATCCCGTGAAGCGGGTTTCGAAAATTTAGAGAAAGCCCTTTATTTTGGAATGGCGACGGTCGCGCCTTCGACAAGTCCGGAAATTATTTCTACTTCTCCCCCATCGTTTTTGATGCCGGTTTGGACCTGCTTGTCTTTTATCTGCCCGCCTTCCATAATTTTTACGGTTTTTATGTTATTATTTTCCTGAATCGCCCGCAAAGGAATAACCAAAACACCACTATGACGATTGGTTTCAATTTCAAGATTGGCGGTCATGCCCGCTTTAATCCTTGCCCCGTTTACAACCGAAGGTCCTGATGCGGGGCTTGAATCGGTCCCCGATAATCCGACAGTTGTCGTGTAGTAAACGACGCCTTGAACCACTGTCTGCGCCGGGTCAATTTTTATTACTTTCCCCTGCCATTTTTCATTTTCCCCAAAAGCGTCAAAAGTGATTGCCACCGGATTTCCCGCCACTATCTTGGCAATATCCGATTCGGCAATATCGGATTTAATTTCAAAATCCGACAGGCTGTTCATTGAGACTGCCGTCTGGGTGGAAGCAGCCATTTCCCCTTTTTCGAATGGGATATCGGTAATTACTCCGTCAATCGGCGCGGTCAAGCTTTTTTGAACGATCTGATTTCTGACCTGATTCAAATTAGCCTGGGCTTGCTTAACTTGAGCGGTATAAAGATCAATATCCGATTGTCGGGGCACGGCAAGCGTGAGCGATAATTGATCCTGGGCAGTTTGCAAAGCGCCTTGGTCAACAGTAACTGCGGCCTGGGCTGTATTTATATTTGTCTGATTTGTAATTTTTTGCGAAGCAATTGTCTGCTGGCTAGAAACCAAATTGGTCAAGGCAGTGTTTAAATTTGTCTGGGCGGTGGCAATATCTGTTTTAAAAACATCCAGATCAGTTTGAGTAAATTGAGATGATACGACCACCGAAAGCAGAGCGTCGTAAGTTCTGTCAAGCGCATTTATTATGTTACTTGAGAGACTAATCGTTGACTTTAGCTTTTCCAGTGCCTGGTCAATACTTGTTTGATTAAATGACGACGTTGCTCCATCAACTATTGGCTTCACGGAATTATAATCAAGCTCCGATAGGATTCTTAAATTTCTTGCGTCAATTACGGCTTGCCTATTAGAAACTCTAGTATCAAGATCTAATCTTGTGGTGTCATCCAATGTTTCGGCATTTATTCTCAAAGACGCCTGAATTGTCAGTAAAGAAGAACTTAACGTTCTTTGAGCGTCTTGGTATGCGCTTGTCAAAGAAGCATCGGCGCTTGTCTGTACATTGGCTAAAGTTGTTTGTGCATCATCCAGATTTTTTTGAGCATTTGAAACTGCTGTTTGTGATAGTGTGATATCTTCGGCGCTCGCGCCGGCCAGAAGCTGGGAAAGTTTCGCCTGAGCTATCGTCAAAGCCGCCTCGTAGCTTTGCGCCTGAAAGGCCAAATCGCTTGAATCTTGATTCATTAAAACTTGCCCGGCCAAAACCTTGTCGCCGACATTAACTTTAATATCCGTGATACGGCCGGAACTCGTAAACTGCAAATTGATTTGACTGGCCGGCTTCGCCGACCCCGTAGCCGAAACAGTTTCGGCAATATCGCCTTTTTTGACGGTTACAAAATCATAATTTGGCGTCTGGCCGTTCTTGTAGCTTTGGTAAGCCAGGCCGATATCTATTGCCAGCAAAATAATCAAACCGGCAATTATCAATTTTTTATGTTGCATGATAAAATTTTTCATTAAAGTTAGTTAAAATAAAAAAATGCTTGATAGCGTATAAATTTTATCCTTTTTGGCTTTAGAAGTCAAATATTGACATAAAAATATATAGGTTTTATAATAATATATTCTGCCAGTCCTTTTAAAATACGGGCCAGCAGTAAATCTAGTCTCAAAGGAGGTGCATTATGATAGTGAAAGCTATCTTAATACTTAGCGCAGTCATTGCAGGTCTTATATTCCTACAAATCCTTGTAAACCACTACCTTAAAAAGGGTGACAAAGTCGCCGATCCCCTGCATAGTCTGGAAAAAGAGGCCTTTGACACGGTATCTTCTTTCCTAAACACTGGCGAAGAATTCCAGAAAAAAAGCCGTTACGGCCAGCCCAATAGTTTTAACGAAATTCTAAAAGGTGCGGCTTGGCGAGCCGTCAATCGAGCGTTCAGTCAATTCGATCCCCGACTAAGAATTCAAAGAGAACTTACCAAGCTTATCCAGGATGCACTTGTGGCGCTTGAGGAAGCGCGGCAAAACGCCAAATCGCTAAATTCCCCAGACGCCTTGGCTTTAGTTGAAGACTGTGTAGGAGAGCTAGAAACTATTTCCTCTTCAATAGACGAAAATTGTTCTCCCTCCAAAATTCGGCAAAGAATTTTGGACATCAAAGCTAATGCCAAAAAAATTGCCCAAGCAAAAGCCTTCAACGATTCCCCGAATGGAAAGCAAAAAGAACAGACACATTATGACATTCTGGGCATCGCAATCAACGCGACCGCAGAAGAGATAAAAAAAGCCTTCCGCGAACTATCCATGCAATATCATCCTGATCGCTATCAGCATTTGGCTGCAGACCTGAGGGCTCAAGCAGAAGAAAGATTTAAATCAATCTCCGAAGCTTACGAATTTTTATCTGACCAGGAGAAAAGAAAAAAATATAATGAAAAGATAACGCAAGGAGGTGGCTAATATGGATAAGATATCGAAAAAACATGCCGACGTCCCGGATAAAGAGCCGACCCTCGACATCCAAAAAATGCGCCGAGATCTTAGCTTAACGGAAACGGCCAAAAAATTTAAAACCGTACCCTCTCTCCAGATTCTGCTAATGTTCGATATCACCGGAAGCATGTTCAAATATTTTGACCTCATTAGAAAAAAATTGCAGGAAATCGCGCAGTCCGTTAAGGAAATAGTACCTTCCGCCCAGTTCGCCGTTTTCGCCTATCGCAATCACGGAGATGAGGAGCGGCATGAACAGATCTTCTATTCCACGCCGCTGACCCCAAATATCAAGATTCTTAGCCAAGAAATTCAAAGCATCAAGAAAGGCGGCGGAGGCGATGATGCCTTAACTTGTCTCGAGGACTGCCTTGTGGAAGCCAATTCCCTTGGCTGGAATAAGGCTTCAGCCAAAACCATCGTCGTCATCGGAGATATGCCGCCCCATGGCGTCATTGACTCTTTTGGGCAGTGTCCCAATGAAATCGACTATCGCGATGAGGTTAACGAACTTATATCAAAAAATGTCACTGTATATTCGGTTTTTTGCGGCAAGAATGCCAAGGCGAAAGGTTTCTTTAGATGGCTGGCAAATAAGACCGGCGGGCGCTTCCTAAATTTGGACCAGATCGATATCCTGAAAGATATTCTGGTGGCGATCTGTATGAAGCAAACCGGTAATCTTGCAAAACATCTTTCTGATTTGCGTCAGAAAAAGATGCTAACGAGAGAAAAAGAAGAAATCCTGTTACTGCTACAATGACAGGAAATATACAAGAAAGGAGGAACTCTTATGGAAAAAAAGACCAATAAAGGATTGCTTATCACCTCAATGGCTTTGGCCAGCGCAGCAATCGCACTTCTTGTCGGCTATAACAAAGAAGAAATTAAAAAGACCGGCAAGAATATCAAAAAAGAGATTAAAGAGTTCTTTGATAAAAAGCAGCAAAAGTAGTCAATCTCATAAAGGAAGACCCCGCAGGTGTCTTCCTTTTTTATTTTGTCTAGAACCTTGACAGATATTCACATTATGTTTAATAATATAATATTAGCTTAAAAAGGTTCTTTAACATCAAATCCAACAAAAAGGAGGTAGTAGACATGAATATTTATCTGACATTAGTAATTTTAGCTGCATTAACAGGTTTAGCGTGCTATATCATTGCACGGAAAAAAGGTAGAGATGCTTACATGTGGTTCTTGGGAGGCGTGATTTTCAATATTTTTACCTTGGTTGTTTTATTGGGTATTAGAAGTCTTAGAAACCCAAAAAAATCAGAAGGGAGGCTAAAAAGATGAAAACGATACAAGACCCCGAAAGTTCCGACAAAATAAGCGGAGTAAAAAAAGTTTTCAGATTAATATCTGTTTTTCTGGCTATCTTCGTAGGACTGGTGATCTTCTTCGCTATAGCAAAAACTTTGTTCGTGTACCAGATATACTCTTTCTTCATGGAAAGGATTTCGGCTTCTTTTGGAATAGACCTCGCATTAGCTCGCATATTCGCTGTCTTTGCAGCGGTATCCACTCTGCTCGTGTTGCCCTGGATATTCTCCTTTATAATTTTTGGGAGGAAGAAAAAACAAGTATTTTTGCTTCTTGTGGCAATCACGGCATTATGCTCGCTGGGAATTTATTACGGCACAGAGAATGTGTTTTTTGACCGGACCACTGGCAGACACGCCAAATACTACATCAAGACGCTTGAAGGATTTAAATTCTCCTCTACCGAAGATTTTGATCCTAAATTTGGCGTCCGATACAGGCCAATAAACGAGGAGGTTATCAAAGAATACTATTTTTGGCAAAAAACCGGAAAGGTTCAATCTATCCCGAAGGTCAGAGCCGGTCAATATTTCGACATGATTACAGGTGAACCCATTGTTTGGTACTCAGAAAGACCTGGCGGTAAGATTAAACTATTCCCCCTTCCCGGATATGACCCTAAGACAGGACAGTTGTTAAAGCCTATAACACGAGAGATAGCGGCACAAAGGCCAGATGAATTGGTGGGCCCTGATGCATTAGACGAACTCTCCTATCAAGAAGCGGCTACACCGAAAGAGATCCTTAAGCTCATTAAAAAAGGAGAGGTTGATCTGGGCTGGTATTTCGGTGTCAAGGAAAACGCATACCAACTAAAAAGCGGCACTGTTTCCATGGGTCAACACACAGGATTATTTGGGACTGGTCCCATCGAAGATAAATATATTCTGTCCGCTGAAAAGATAATTTTTCTTCCGCCGGATTATACTCTTCTGGGGCTTTGCTATGAAATGATCAATGATGATTTTGTACATATCAAAGATGGATATATCTTAGATGCAAAAGGAACAAAATATAAGCCCATAAGATACATCAGCCGCGATTTATTATCAGATATGTCCTATTTATCACTAAAAAGAGGGGAGAAAAGAAGAGTCATTGTTGTGTTTGAACATATCCCTTTAGCTAAAATAAAAAAGGGCGCGTATGGAGGGAGCAACGCAAGCGAATACGTAGAATTTTCTATTCAGAAACAATAAAATCAATAGCAATAAAAAATGAGGCGATTCAGAAACCTGAATCGCTTTTTTTTATTTTATAGGTATAGATATTGACATTCTATTTAAATCTGCTATAATATAGCATTGTCCTCTCCCAAGCGGACTACAGCTCATATTTGAGCCGAAAAATCGCTAATTGGCAGGCCCAAATATCTTGCTAATTAGCTTAAAATATATTTCTTTAAAAACTTTACAATAGGGCGCAACGCCCTTAAAAATACATACAAAACACAGATTCGGCTCAAGAGCCGGAAAGGAGAGGATGAAAATGGCATACGATAATAAACAGAAGCAACAGTTTCAGATCGAAGTCTACGCCAACGAAATCGTCCATTTAAAAGATGACGAATTTGAGGGCGCTATTACAGCAACCTTTACCCGAGGAAACAGAGTAGCATCCGGTCAAGAAATTCAGTTTTATTTAGCCGGACGCCCCCTCGAAAAACCCCTTAAAACTGATGAGAACGGTAAGGCGGTCAGAGATTTCAACATTACCACCGCCGCCAAAACCATTAGTATTGAGGCGCAAGCAGTCGGTTTCTCGACCAAGGATAAAAGATTCATAGATTTGCCTCGGCCGGAAAAACCGAAGGGAAAAGCGAAAAAGACGGATGAAGAAAAAAAATTGGATGGAATCAAAACCAAAATCGCACTGACGAAACTCGAAACGGAGCTGGAATCAATTACCAAAAAGAAACCAGAACCATATGAACTAGTCGTGATTCCCAGAAGAGTCGGCAATCGGATCATCTTGTATGTCCGCGTTAACGACGAAACAGATCGCGGAGTCAATGGAGCTAAGATTACCATCTTAGATTCTTCAAAGAAGAACCTCACAACAGTTAATGCAGACGAGGACGGAGAAAAATCTTATCCGTTTAACCTTGAGGAAGACGAAGAAAGAGAAATCTGCATTACCGCGGCCGGATACGGACACAAAGAATTCCGCCGGACCTTCCGGGGAAGGAGGCTACAATGATGAATGAAATAATTTACGGATTAGCATATGCCTGTTTATTTTTTCTGGGGTTTGCAATTATCGTTTTGCTGATTGCATTCAGAAGACAAATATTCTGTCCAATTTACAATTTCGTCAGACGGGTATGTTTCCCTCCATTGAACAACTGGGTTTTTCTTGGCCTAATCGCCCTGACAACCCTACTGTTTCTCATCGCCATTTACCAGGGCGGAGGCGAACCGCTTGGACTACAAGCGTTAAAAGAAACGGCAAAAGAAGAAGAAAGCCAAATCGTAAAATATTATTCTGGCTCAGTAGAATATTTCACTACCGGGTCAGAAAAACCTTCCCCTCCGCCTGTTTTGCCTCAAAGCAAAACCTGGCGGTGGTGGAAAGTCGCATTTGGAACATTATTTGTTACAATTATCTTCATCCCGCTAGCATTTTGGGATGAGGCAGTCAGAGCGTGGCACAGGGCTCATGAATTTTTAGAGCAGCGACCAGTCAGAATTCAGCTTCGGTCAGCGCCGCAGCCGCAAACTCCTGATCAGCCTGGTCCACAGCCGCAAGCGCCCAGAAGACCCCAACCTGCGCTGTACCAAAGCGTGTGGCAAAGGTTCAAAGAAAGGTTTCTGGCGAGTTTATCGGCGGACGTGATAACGGAAACAGTTTTTGGATTCATCGGACAGTTTTTACGCCAAAGATTGGCAGGAAGGAGGTAAAATGATATGAACTGGAGAACAGCTATTATTGGTTCGATCATCGGGGCACTGGCGCTTAGAGTCCTGCTCATTCCATCGACTTGGATTGTTCTGGGATTCGTTGCACTTGTGCTTTTCTGGAATTTTCTTCTGACTCAGTTTCAAACCCAGAAAAAATTGATTAACTGGGGCATGGGAATTTTCCTTGCCTTAACACTGGTATCAACTATCGGTTTAAATCTGTATAATGCTCATGTTAAACCGTATACCGCTATGTCACGCGCCGCAACGGAACGGGCAAAAATAGCGGCAGACCTGGAAACGGCATTACAGATCAATCCGCATATGCTGAAATCCAGAATGGAGCTGGCAAATCAGATTCAAAAACTCCAAGATAAGATTGGAGAAAGGCAAGCGGAAAAAATGAAAGAGGTGGAAAATTTGGCGAAGGAAGGAAAATTGAAAGATGCATGGGAAAAAATCTCCGAAATTATTAAGGATGAGAATATGTACAGAGAAAAAAGCAAAGAAGCCAACTCTAAACTTTCTTCGGTCTCTACCGGTTTATCTCTTAAGCCATCGTCGGGCGGCCTAGCCGGAAAATTAGCTTTCATTGGAGCTATCTTGCTAGGAATTGGGCTAATACCAAAATTGCCTGGCAAAGGATTATGGGGCGGAATAGGAATGTTGCTTCTGATTGCTGGTTTGATAATCTGGGTTTTCCCAGGAATACAAGCCAGTGCCAATACCCTGCCTGATTGGTCAAGGCCTGCTCCCAAAGAACAGGCATCCGCTCCCACTCCCAAAATTGCGGAGTTGGCTTGCGCAACGGTAGTGGTGCCAGCTGGTGAAATAGTCAATACGCACTTTTGGACCAGACCGAGGCAACGCGTACATTTAAATAGAATCGGCGGAGGGTCAAGCGATCCTTCTATCCCTTCCTATTATGTACACGATAAGTTCAGAGACTCTCCTATTTATTCAGAAAAAGATAGTTGTGAGTTTTCCGACTCCGACTATGTCTGGCTGAAAGGAGGACCGGTGACCACTATGGTTACACTCTCAAAATAGTTCAAAGGCCGGCGAAACGATTCAAAAAAGAATCAATTCGCCGGCCTTTTTCTTTTTTGATTTTTGAAACAAAAATCAAAAAATCAAAAGCTAGCGGAAACAATTCCACTAGCTTTTTTAATTTAAAATTATGAGTTTTGTTTTATGTCGGCGCCAAGAAGCTTGCAACCAATTGCCAGATTCCAAAGGCTAAAATCGCGATACCGATACCTACCAATCCATAAATGAAAGTTCTTTTGGCCTTGCCGATTTTTTCCTCGTCACCCGCCGCTGTCATATACATAAACGCGGCGTAAAGAATGATCAAGATGCCGATTATGAAAATAGCCATATCAACCCAAGTCAGAATAGTGTTTAACAAATCCAGAATACTGGTTCTGGTTAAATTAACAGCTGGCGGTCGTGTTTGGGCCAAAGCAACTGCCGGCAGAAGTTGAGCTGCCAAAATTGCTCCCAAATATTTGATTTTCTTCATCTTCTATTTCACCTCCTTTCAAATAAAATTTTAATATTAAGTTTTATCAATTATAAAGCGACAGCCCATTTTCATCCTGTCAAAAAGCTTTGAACCGTGTCCCAGATTCCGTAAGCCAGCATAGCGATGATAATGCCGACAATTCCATAGATAAAAGTTTTTTTGGCTTTCTCAATTCTGGAATCATCGCCGGCTGAGGTCATATATAAAAATGCGGCGTAAAGGATCATAAGAATTCCGAGTATAAAAATTCCTTCGGAAACCCATGTTTTAATCAGATCTAATAAACCAGTTAGGCCTCCCGGGTCAATGGTGACCTGTGGTACCTCACTAGCTGCCAAAGTAATCGCCGGCAAAAGTTCAATTATGATTATTAAACTTAAATATCTGATAATTTTTTTCTTCATAAATTTATTATTTATAATAATTATTTCTTAATTGATAGACAAGCCTGTATTGGATGACGCTTGCGAATTAGTAGGTCGAGTGGTTCCGCTGCTACCCCGTTTTCAAAAAGCTATAAACTGTATCCCAGATACCGTAGGCAAGCATAGCGACAATAATGCCGACAATTCCATAGACGAAAGCTTTTTTAGCCTTGTTAATTTTTTCGTCGTCACCAGCCGCCGTCATATATAAAAATGCGGCGTAAAGGATAATTACAATACCAAGAACAAAGATTGCTTCAGAGAACCATGTTTTAATGTTATTTAATATGGTTACAACCCTATTTACATCTAAATTAATATTTCCCGGCTCGTCAGCCAAAGCAATCATTGGCGAAAACAGGGTTGCAGCTACAAAAGCTACTGGTAAATATTTTAAAGCCTTTTTATTCATTGGTTCATTGACTCATCCTAATTTAAAATTATTGTATTTATTTTCTATATTTTTTATTTTGCGCCCAAAAGACTTTTAATTAAAGTGATAAATCCGGCGCCAATGAGGATTATGGCAATTCCGACAACCGCATAAGTGATGGCTCTTTTGGCTTTTTTAATTTTTTCTTCTTCCCCTCCGGAGGTCAAAAAAAGAAACGCGGCGTATAAAATCACGATGCTGGCCACCGGAATCATGACGTAATAAAACCATTTGGCAACGTTTTGGACTAATCCCTCAAAAGTGTTGGTTCCGACAGGATTGGGAATTTCCATTGTTCGAGTTGCCTGCGCAAAAACCTGCCCGGCAAGAAACATCTGGGCCAATACAATAATCAAAAAAGAAAACATTAAAACTTTTTTTCTTATGACTAACTTCATAGAAATGAATTTTAATTTTTATCTATTAGTGCAATTAAATTGCCACCAGCTTTGCGGATTAAAGCCGTCTACACTTTTGCCGATAACCTGAATGATGCTGTTGACTATCAACCAGGAAGCATAAATAAAGACAAGGCCGATCACCACGTTAATAAAAATCTTTTTGGCCTGACTGACTCTTTCTTCAGAGCCGCCTGATATCAGAAAAAGCGCCCCGGCAAAAACAATTAGAATACCGGCTACCGGCGGCGCTAATTTAAAAACGATAAAATCGTAAATGTTCATTATCAAAAGGAAGAAATCGCAAAGTCCGCAGCCGCGGGGACCGGTACATTCCGGAACAATCCTGGCTCCCGCAATTTGCGGCAGAATAGCAAGCCCCAAACCGCAAACAAGAAAAAATAGGATTATTTTTTTATTCATTATTTGGAACCCTACTAAATTACTAATTTGTTACCAATATTACTAATAAAAAATCAGAAAATCACTTTTTTAGTTTTTTCTCTATTAAAATAGTCACTTGGCTGGCCGCCTGACTGATTGCCTGAGCGACATCGCGCTGTCCGTTATTTACCGAATTTATCATGTCGGCAAAAATAGCATCAATAGCCAAGTTGTCAACCTGATACCAGGAACGCGCCGATAAAGATTGCTTGGCAAAAACACCAAGCTCCAAATTGCTTTGCTGATAGTCAATCAAGTCGCGCCGGGCGGTGGGCCGCATGGTCTTGTCCAGATACTGTTGGGCTTGCGGCTGCTGGGAAAGCCATTTGAGAAAAATCCAGGCGTATTCTTGTTTGTTCGCATCGGCACTGGCCGAAACCGTTACTCCCCAATAATTGGGATAACTAACATCAATTTTTGCGTCCTTGGGCTGCGGGATGGGAGCGACGCCGAATCTTAAATGCGGCTGTTTGGCTTTTATCGTTTGAATATGAAAAGAATAATTAATCATCATCGCCGATTTTCCCTCGGCGAAAGCATCAATTGAATAATCCAGATTGTTATTCCAAGTATAACTCTTTTTGCTCGGGTCAGCAAAATTAGTATAAAATTGCAAAGAGTTTAAACCCGGCTGAAAAGTCTGGCCCCCGGAAATCACCGCCTGGTCAAAGATCGCCTGACCTCCTTTTAGATCAACCATTTCGGCACCCGTTTGAAGCATTAAAAGCATTAAAATGTCTGAGCTGCGATTTATGTTTTTGACCGTCCCTAGGCTGGCGCCGGACATCAGGATATTATTACTTTCGTCTTTTTTTGTCAGCTTTTCCACGTCTTGATTAAACTCGTCCCAATTTTTGGGCGGCCCAGAGATGACTGCGGAATTAAAAATGTCTTTATTCCAATAAAGAGCCAGGGTGTCAACAAAAAGCGGCAGCGCATAAATTCTTTCGGGCAAAGCATTGCCGTCTTTATCTGTCCCGCTCCAAACAAAATCCTGAGCGGCTACATCAACAAAACTGTCTTTAAATTCTTTGATGATCATCGCATCTTCTCCGCTGTATTGGGATGTCTCCGGGATCGGGGCAATTTTATCAATGTGCTTGGGCAGCCAGGTGTTTTCAATCATAAAAATATCCGGTCCCCTGCCCGCTGCCAACGCATCAACCAAATCTTTTTCATAATCCAGATAAGTTTCTTTATGATAAGTTATTTTCACCCCTTTGTATGTCTCGTTGAACTTCTGGATTAAGGGAGCAAAAACATCAGAGTCATCAAAAACTCCCCAAAATTGAAGGTCTGCTTTTCCTTTTGTCGGATCCGCTTTGCATCCAGGAAAAGCGGCGCTTAAGCTCCCCAATAAACTTAAGACCACAACCGGGGCAATGATATTTAAAACAATTTTTTTATTTGCTAATTTTTCTTTAATCTTGAAGCGGGAGAACATCTCTTTTTAAATCAAAATTTTCTGAAAATTAGACCGTAATGAAAATTTCCGGTATCAAATTCCCTATCAAAAGCAAAGCTTTGTGAAACAGCCAGCCTTTGGGCCTCTCCTTGAGAAATCCGCCAACCGCTGTCTGAAGTCAAACCTGTTTCTGTCGGCTGCCAATCAATAATCACCATCTTGCCTCCAGTTTTTAATACCCGACCGGCTTCCTTGATAATAGACATCTTTTTATTTGATTGGAATAAAATATTTGCCAAGAGAACCATATCGCAAGAATTGTCAGGCAATTTGGAGCCACCGGGCACTTCCAGATTCCCACGCAGGGTTTCGATATTGCTAATTCCGGCCTGCGACGCTTTTTCTTTAACTTCACCAAGAGCTTCGTTTAAAATATCAATCGCAAAAATTTGTCCTTCTTTGCCGACCATCTTTGCCAAAAGAATTGTGAAATAGCCATGGCCGCAACCAAAATGAGCAATCTTTGAAGGAGATTGAATCTCAAGCTGATTTAAAACTTTTTGAGGGTTCAAGAATCCCCCTGTGCCTGCCATTGTTGTTGAAGTTTATGAATGAGGCTCAATGCCGAATGAAATACTTTGTATAAAAAGCCCTTTATATACAAGTAATCGTCGCCACCTTATCGCCCGGCTCAAGTTTCATAATCCTTACTCCCTGAGTGGCTCGGCCAAGCAAAGAAACGCTGGCCAAAGAAGTGCGAATCGTTTGTCCTTTGTCAGACATGGCAATCAAATCTTGCTCGTCCGGTTCTAAAATTTCCGCAATAACAAGTTTCCCGGTTTTGCTTGTCACCTGGACAGCTTTGATACCCGAGCCTCCCCGGTGCTGGACTTTAAATTGTTTTACATCGGTTTTTTTGCCGTATCCGTTTTCGGTAACCACCAAAAGCTCCATTTTCGCATTCTGATTTTTCCATTTGGCCTGAATGATTTCCATGCTGACCAATTCGTCGTCTTTTTTTATCAAGATGCCCCTGACGCCGGCGGCATTTCTGCCCATGGGCCTGACATCTTTTTCTTTAAAATGTATGCTCTGGCCTTTGGCAGTGACCAAAATTATTTCATCTTGTCCGCTGGTCGCTTTTGCCCAACGCAACTCGTCCCCCTTTTTCAAGGTAATGACAATAAGGCCGGAACGGCGAACATTGGCAAAATCATTGATCTCCGTTTTTTTAATTATACCATTTTTGGTCGCCATGACCAAAAAGTTATCCTCAAGGCCCTGTCCGCCAGCTGACGAATTATTTTTTTTCATATTTTTGAGCGATTCTTTGGTTGCCACCAAAGCGGTGACTCGCTCCCCTGGCGCCAACTGCAGGAAATTGACAATTGCCTGGCCTCTGGCCACCCGGCTTCCCTCGGCTATTTCATAAGCTTTTGTCTGGAAGACCCGGCCGGTGTTGGTAAAAAACAGCAGATTGTCGTGAGTTGAAACACAGGCTAAATATTTTACCACGTCTTCTTCCCTGGTCGTTATTCCTATCATCCCCTTGCCGCCGCGCTTCTGGGCCTTATAATTTTTGGGGTTCATTCTTTTGATGTAGCCGCCCTGGGTCAAAGTAATCATACATTCCTCTTCTGGCACCAGGTCTTCTTCTTTAAATTCTCCGACGGGCGAAACAAAAACTTTCGTTTTTCTTTCGTCTCCGTATTTTTCTTTTATTGCGGCAAGCTCCTTTTGAATTACTTCCAAAACTTTTCGCTGATCTTTTAAAATTGCCTCCAGTTCCTTAATTAATTTTATTTTTTCATTGAGCTCGTCTTCTATTTTTTGGCGTTCCAGACCGGCTAAGGTCTGAAGCCGCATTTCCAAGATCGCGGTCGCCTGCGCGGCGCTAAATTTGAAGCGAGCGCATAAGTTTTTATGAGCCTCTTCTTTGGTCGGCGATTTTTTGATTGTGGAAATAATCGCGTCAATATGGTCAAGCGCCTTTTTTAAGCCTTCCAGAATATGGGCGCGCTCACGCGCCCGGTTCAGCTCAAACTGGGTCCGCCGCGTCACGACTTCCTTTCGGTGGCTGATATATTGAGCCAGAATGTCTTTCAGCGAAAGCACCTGGGGCTGCAAACCGTCAACCAAAGCCAAAAGATTCAAATGAAAAGTTTTCTGAAGGTCGGTTAATTTATATAAACGGTTAAGAATCTTCTGGGGATAGGCTTCTGATTTCAATTCAATAACTACCCGCAGACCTTCTCGTGAAGATTCATCTCTAATATCTCTAATTCCTTCAAGCTTTTTCTCTTTGACCAATTCGGCGATTTTTTCAAGCAGAGTTGCTTTGTTGACCTGGTAAGGAATTTCCGTGATTAAAATATAAAAGTTGCCTTTTTTTGTCTCTTCAACCTTGGCAATGCCGCGATTGATAATCCCCCCTTTGCCCGTTGAATAAGCCTGGCTCACTGCCGAGCGGTCATAAATTGCGCCGCCGGTCGGAAAATCTGGGCCTTTGATAAATTTCAATAAATCTTCACTGGTGGCTTTGGGATGGTCAATCAAATGAACCAAGCCGTCAATCAATTCGGTTAGGTTATGGGGGGGAATGCTGGTGGCCATGCCAACGGCAATGCCCAAAGAGCCGTTCAGCAAAAGTTGAGGCAGTTTGGCGGGCAAAACCGTCGGCTCCTGCCGCGTGCCGTCGTAATTGTCAATCCAGTTTACCGTATCCTTATCAATATCGGCCAGCATTTCTTCAGCCAAGGGAGTCAAGCGGCATTCGGTATATCGCATGGCTGCGGCCGCGTCGCCGTCTATTGAGCCAAAATTTCCCTGACCCTGAATCAAGGGATAGCGCATTGAAAAATCCTGGGCCAGGCGGACCAGGGTATCATAAACCGCCATATCGCCGTGAGGATGATATTTGCCCAAAGTTTCGCCAACAACCGTGGCTGATTTTCTCAGTTTGGCATTGGACCTCAATCCCATATCCCACATAGCATACAAAATCCGGCGATGAACCGGCTTTAAACCGTCTCTCACATCGGGCAGGGCCCGGCCGACAATAACGGACATCGCATAATCCAAATAGGAATCTTTCAATTCCTCGGTTATTTCTCTTGGTTTTATTTGTCCTAAATCCATATAGCTAATTTAAAATTTAAAATGCAAAAATCAAAATTTTGGTATTCGCCTACGGCGAATTTATAAAATTATCGCAAAGCGATACCTTAATTTTGCATTTTGCCGCCTTGGCGAGCCTCGCCTTTGGCGGGATATTTACATTTTAAACTTTTTTACGGTAATGCTGAGGGCGGCACCGAATTTTGATTGCCTGGCTGCGTTCCTCCTTCAACTTGAACTTTGGGCTCGCTTTGCCCGGCCTGATTTAACGATTCAAATAATCCAGAGATGCTGGCTTTCAAACTGCCCCAGAGACTGGGAATTTCGCTTTTTACTTCGCCAAATGTTTGAGCTGGCTCTGAAAACTGATTTCCGCCCGCCAAATTTTCATTGTTCTGGCCGGAGTTTATCGTGGCAGCCCATAAAATTAAAAAAAAGGTCATAAAAATGGCCACTCCGACCCACATTATTACGACTCTTACAGACCGAGGCTTATTTTGAATTTTCCCAAGATAATCGGCTAAGCTCATTTGGGTTATTTATAATTTCTAGTGAGCCATCCAAGTGAAAATTTATTTTCACTTGTGGCGAACGACGGAATTTCAAGCGTTATCATTTGCATGATAACGCTTATATTTTCATTACGACTACTTCGGTCTCCTCTTCCGGCAGCTCTTTTTTCTTTATTGTTAGTTTGTCAACTGCCTCTTTTTTGGTGACGCCCATTTCTTTCAAAAATTCTTCAAGTCCTTCAAGCTTGATAGCCAAGCCCGGAATTTTGTAATGCATGGGAATAACAATTTTGGGTTCAATCTGATTAATTAAATCAGCTGCCTCTTCCCCGTTTGTTGTAAAAATCCCGCCAACCGGAATCATCAAAATGTCAATTCCGTCAATAATTTCAAGCTGCGCATTGTCCAGTTTTGCCTGCCCTATGTCTCCCAAGTGACATATTTTTATTCCTTCCATCTCAATCACATAAGCGGTGCTCAAACCCCGTTCTTTGCCTTCTTTTTGGTCGTGATATGTTAAAAGACCCGTCACATTGACACCTTTTACTTCGTATTCTCCCGGCCCATCAATGACAAAAGGGTTTGAAGCGCCGAGCGCCTCCAGATTATTATGATCATAATGCTGGTGGGAAATAGTAACAATATTGGCCTGGCCGCGAGGCGGTGTCAACCCAATGCTTTTATCAAAAGGGTCGGTTACCAAAACCGTCTCTCCGCTTTGTACTTTAAAACATGATTGTCCGTACCAAGTTATGACCATACCAGGTAGTAGAAATTCGATTAGGTCAAAATTTTTGAATTCAAAAATTTTGACCTAATTCATCCAATAAATTAAACACTTAAACGCAATATGCCAAAATAGTGGAAACTCATTGCAACCGCGCAAAATAAAAAATGTCGAATTTTCACTACCTGGCATAAACTTAAAATTGCCGAATTAATCGATTTCTTGTGTTTTTATTTTATCATGAAAATACCCTCCTGCCAATACCAAGACTATTGCAAATTTTAAAAATATCAGTTATATTATATCTGCTAGCGATCAGCGAAAATGCTGATAGCTTTGTTAAAATTCAGCATGAAAAAAATAAATACAGAAACCCCCATGAATAACCTTCTATTAAAATCCCCTGTCTTGCCAAAAATCAACCAGATTGTTTCGGGCACTGTCATTGAAATTGGCAAAAATACTGTATTTTTGGACCTCGGTCCTTTTGGCACCGGCGTTATTTTGGGCCGCGAAATAAAAGAAAATCAGCAGATAATAAAAAGTTTGAAACCGGACGAACAAATCAGTGCCATGGTGGTGGAGCTTGAAAATGATGACGGGTTTATTGAGCTGTCTTTGAAAGCAGCCAACAAGCAAAGTGCCTGGGAACAGCTAAATGAGCTGATGCAAAAACAAGAGCCGATTTCAACCAAAATCACCAAAGCCAACAAAGGGGGCCTCATGGTTGAGATGAAGGGAGTACAGGGCTTTCTTCCTGTTTCTCAGCTTTCCTATGAGCACTATCCCAGGATTGAAGACGCCGACAAAATGAAAATCCTTAACGAATTGAACAAATTTGTCGGCAAAGAACTGATGGTCAGAATTATTGACTTGAGCCAGGAACAGCAAAAATTAATTGTTTCTGAAAAAGCCCTCCAGGAATTGAAACTGAAAGAAGCTCTTAGAAACTTTCAGGTTGGCGATCTGGTGAACGGCGTCGTTTCCGGAGTGGTTGACTTTGGCGCTTTTGTCAGAATAAGCCTGCCAAAGACCGAGGGTCAGGAAGAAGACGCGGCTCAAGAACCTCAAAAATCAGAAATTATTGAAGGCCTGATTCATATCTCTGAAATTGACTGGCAGCTGATAGAAGACCCGCGAGAATTTTTAAAAGTCGGCCAAGAAATTCAAGCAAAAATTATTGGTATTGAGGGCGACCGGCTCTCTTTGTCTTTAAAAGCCCTAAAAAAAGACCCGTGGCTGGAAATTGATGATAAATATAAAAAGGGACAGACAATCAAGGGTCAGGTGACAAAATTTAATCCGTTCGGCACTTTCGTGCAATTAGACAAAGACATTCACGGCCTTGTCCATATTTCTGAATTCGGCAACGAAGCCAACATGAAACAAGCTCTTGAAACAGGAAAAGAATACGAATTCAAAATTCTTTCAATTGAACCAAAAGTTCATAAAATGGCCTTGGGGATTATTAAACCAGAAGCGCAAAAAACAGAATAAAATTAACTACGAAATGAAAAACCTTGCCAAAAACATATTCATAATCTTGATTATTTTCCTGGCTATTTCAGTGGTTTTTTCGCTTTTCTCACAAAAGAGCCAAGCGCCAAAAGGCATCACTCTAACCGGCCTTGTTCAGCAAATCAACGATGGGAAAGTTTCAAAAATCGTGATTAACGGCCAGGATATAAATATTACTCTAGTAGACGGCACTCTGGAAAAGACCACCAAAGAAGACCAGGCTCCTTTAAGCACGACCCTAAAAGACTTGGGAGCCGACCCCGCAAAAATTCAAGGGGTTCCGATTGAAGTATCGCAGGCATCCACTTTGACATTTTGGCTGACGACTCTTCTTCCTTTTCTGCTGCCGCTTCTGCTTATCGGCCTTTTCCTCTGGTTTATGTTGAGACAAGCTCAGCGAGGCGCCAATCAGGCTTTCGGCTTCACCAAATCCCTGGTCAGAATGCTTTCTCCTCAAGACAAAAAAGGCCAGCGAACAACTTTCAAGGATGTGGCCGGGCTACAGGAAGCAAAAGAAGAGCTAAAAGAAGTGATTGAATTTCTTAAGCAGCCGGAAAAATTCAAGGCCGTTGGCGCGCACATTCCAAAGGGCGTCCTTTTGGTGGGCCCGCCAGGCACGGGAAAAACCTTGCTGGCTCGGGCGGTTTCGGGAGAAGCCGACGTTCCTTTTTTTCATATTTCCGGTTCTGAATTCGTGGAGCTTTTTGTCGGAGTCGGCGCCTCTCGCGTCCGCGACACTTTTGCCCAAGCTAAAAAAAGCGCGCCTTCAATTTTATTTGTTGACGAGCTTGATGCCATCGGCCGCCACCGAGGAGCGGGCCTGGGCGGCGGGCACGACGAAAGAGAACAGACTTTAAATCAAATCTTAGTAGAAATGGACGGCTTTGAACCGGACACAAGAGTGGTCGTCATTTCAGCCACCAACCGGCCAGATATTTTAGACCCGGCACTTCTGCGCCCCGGCAGGTTTGACCGGCGCATAATTTTAGATTTGCCGGATATCAACGACCGCGAACAAATTTTAAAAATTCACGCCAAGGACAAGCCGCTGACAAAAAAAGTTGATTTGCGCCAGATTGCCGAGCGCACACCCGGGTTTTCGGGCGCCGATTTGGCAAATTTGATGAACGAAGCGGCAATCTTTACTGCCAGAAAAAACAAAAAAGAAATCTCCATGGAAGAATTGATTCCTTCGGTTGAAAAGGTATTGCTGGGCCCGGAAAGAAAAAGTCATATCTTAAACGAAAAAGAGAAAAAAATTGCCGCCTGGCACGAAGCCGGCCATGCTCTGGTCAACGCTTCCCTGCCCCATACCGACCCGGTCAGAAAAGTTTCGATCATTGCCAGAGGCCGGGCCGCCGGATATACACTGAAACAGCCAACCGAGGATAAACACCTAAGAACTAAAACGGAATTTCTTGAAGAACTCGCGGTTTTGATGGGCGGCTATGCGGCCGAAAAATTGGTTTTTGGGGAAATGACGACCGGCTCGTCCAACGATTTGGAACAGGCAACGGATCTGGCCAGAAAACTTGTCACAAGATTTGGCATGAGCGACAAACTGGGCCCTCGGACATTCGGCGAACAGGAAGAGCTGATATTTTTGGGCAAGGAAATTGTCACGGAAAAAGATTATTCGGACAAAACTGCCGCTCAAATTGATGATGAAGTAACTAAATTCATTTCCGATGCCCAAAAAGTTGCTCAAAATATTGTCATTCAAAAAAGGACCCTTCTGGATAAAATTGCTAACGAATTGATTGAAAAAGAGACGATAGAAAAAGAAGAATTTGAGAGAATAATGGCGCAAGGCCAATAAAAATCATTTTTTATGTGCTCTCAAACTTGAGCGCGCCTGACTTGAAAAGGTGCGTTCTTATTTATATACTAACTACAAGGACGGGCGCGTAGCTCAATGGTAGAGCTGTCGTCTTATACACGACCGGTTCTAGGTTCGAGTCCTAGCGCGCCCACATAAACATAACTTAATAGCTTTAATAATTAAGTTGTTGCTTAATGAAACCTTATAATGACAAATAAAAAATTAAAATATATTTTATTGGGATTTGTTTTTTGGTTTCTTGTTGATTGGGCTACCGTAAAAGGATTTCATTTATCGTATTTCGCCATTCCCCTTATGGGCTATATTTTGAGACTTATTACTTTCACGCTTTATCCTCTGATATTCGCGTATGTTGCGTTTAACCGCGCATGGAGCGAAAAAAAACTCTTTATACTGACTATAATTTCCGCTTTTTTAATTGAAATTGTTTGGCTAAAAAACGCTATTTTATACACTACTTTTCCTCATTTTATAATATTTATTCCCGCGGCAATTTGTGTTTACAGCATCTTAACTTTTTTCCCCTTATGGATTATTAATCAGGAGGTCGGAAAAAACAAAAAGAAGATGTTTTTCCTTTTTATAGTTTTAGTTATTATAACCATTATAAGCATGAGAGTTCAAAGTTGAATATTATTATAGGGAAATCTGATTTTCTAGATTGTCGTTATAATGATTATCGCCCGAACATCAGGTTTCGTTCCTGCCGTCCTGCCAACGGCGGGAGCAATCAGTCAGTTTCCTTCAAAAAATGTTCGAGCGGAGTTGTATAATTCCACAGTCCAAAATTTGACGGGGTGGAAGCAAAACACGACCATTATTGCCAGACGAGAATCGAGGGTTTTTACCCCATACTTGCGCGAAGCGCATAGTTCGGGACAATCCCATCCGCGCCCACCCCTTCGTCCTATTCAGGACTCAGGGTAAACTTGTCTATTTAATACGCTCAGACTAAATTAAGTCTACTCTGGGCGAAGCGAAAAGGGCAATTAGCTCGGTGGTAGAGTCCCGAAAAATTTGAAAACAAATTTTTCGAGGATCTCCCGATTTTATCGAGGATCCTCGACTATGTCGGGACTCGATTTTTCTATCGCGCTTCGCGTGATGGAAAATCGGGACGTTCCCTTGATTCACCCCATTAGATTACATGCGCGCATAGCTCAGTGGTAGAGCGCATCCTTGACATGGATGAGGCCGTAGGTCCAATCCCTACTGCGCGCACAGAATATCTAACGGGGCAAGTGGGAAAGGACAGAAGTCCCCGCCCTGCAAGGGCGAGGCTCGCCCCGCTTGTGCGGGGCGGCAATCCCTGCATTGCCCACTTAAATGAAATCAAAAAAATCAACAATCTTTATTTTGTTTTTGCTTTCCGCCCTTATTTTGGCGGGTGTTTTTTATTGGCAGGCAAAACAGGGCAAGACGCCCGGCTCGCCAAAATCTTCAAATGAAACTTCAACCCTGCCCCAGACATCGGAAAATGAAATTGCCACATCCTCTCCCCCGTTTGTCGTTAAAGGCGAAATATCAGGCGGCAATCCCGCAAAAAAACAAATTATTTTTACTTTTGACGGCGGGGCAAGCAATGTTTCTGTCCAAAAAATTTTAGAAACCGCGAAAAAGCACAGTGTTAAATTAACTTTTTTTGTGACTGCAAAATTTGTAGAACAAAACCCCGAACCAATCAAAAAAATTGCCCAAGAGGGCCACGAAATTTTTAATCACACTTATTCGCACCCGCATTTAACACAATTAACAGATGGCCAAATTCGCGAGGAATTAAAAAAATGCGATGATGTTGTTTACAATCTGACAGGTAAAAATACAAAACCTTATTTCCGGCCTCCTTATGGCGACCGCGATCAGCGCGTACTCAAAATAGCGCAGGAAGAAGGGTATCAATCCGTTTACTGGAGCACCGATGCGCTTGACTGGATGGCCGGCAGAACCGCGGAGCAGGTTAAAGAAAGAATTTATTCAAATCTCAAACCCGGCGCTATAATTTTAATGCACGTGGGAGACGACATAACCGGCAATGTTTTAGATGAAGTTTTTACATACATAGAAAATCAGGGCTACAAAATTGTCAGCTTAACAGAAGGTCTAAAATGAAATTTATAATCAAAAAAGAACAAATCGGGCAAAGGCTTGATAAATTTATTCTGGCACACTTTCCCGATTATTCACGGGCTTTTTTGAAAAAACAAATTAAAGAAGGCCGGATTTTGGTTTACCCCGTTAGAAATCTCTCAATCGAGTCAAAAATTTCGCGATTAGAGCCGCAGGCGAAATCGCCACATAGGCTCACAACTAAAACAAAGCGTGGCTGGATTTCTGACGGGGTCAACAAACAAATAAAAAAGCCCAGCTACTTAATGAAAGTTGATGACGAAATAGAAGCCAGCATTTTGCCGCTGCGACAAATTTCGCTTGAACCGGATGCGTCAATAAAACTAAACATAGTCTACGAAGACAAAGACGTAATTGTAGTTGACAAGCCGGCCGGATTAACGGTTCATCCGGGTGCCGGCCAAAAAAACTGCACGCTGGTCAACGGTCTGCTCGCGCACTATCCGCTGCTCAAGGATGTCGGCGACGACCCAACAAGGCCGGGACTGGTTCATCGTTTAGATAAAGACACTTCGGGACTGATGATTGTCGCAAAAAATAATTCCGCGTTTGAATGGCTGAAAAATCAGTTTCAGCAGAGAAAAGTTGAGAAAAAATATTTGGCTTTGGTTGCCGGCGAACCTAAAGAATCAAGTGGCACGATAAAGACTTTTCTTACTCGCTCAAAATCTGACCCAACCAAACAAAAAGTGGGACAGACGGGCAAAGAAGCGATTACGCTTTATAAGACAGTAAAGAAATTTGAAGACTATACGTTAATTGAAGCCGTCCCAAAAACCGGCCGCATGCATCAAATAAGAGTGCACCTGGCTTGGCTGGGTTGTCCGGTAGCCGGCGACAAAAAATACGGACGCAAAAACCAATCTTCTCTTCAAGGCTTGAAACGGCATTTTTTGCACGCGTCCGAATTAACAATCAGCCTGCCAAGCGGGCAGAAACGTACGTTTGTCAGCGCTTTGCCAGGGAACCTGGACCAAACCTTAGCCCTATTGAAAAAATCTTAGTTTAATGCTATATTAATCAAAGGAAACTTAGCCCCTCCTTTCTCTTTTCCTTTTCCAGGAAACGACCGAGGTGGGGTTAAAAATTTCGTATATCATTAATAATTCATAATTCGCAGAGAAACTCATGAAAATAACCGAAGAACAATTGAAAAAAGATTTGCCCGAAATTAAACCTGGCTATACGGTTTTGGTCTACCAAAAAATCAAAGAGGCTGATAAAGAAAGAATTCAAACATTTCAAGGCCTGGTTCTCGCGGTAAAGCACGGCTCGGGCATTAACGCGACTATAACAGTCCGTAAGATTTCGGGCGGTATTGCCATTGAAAGAATTTTTCCTCTTCATGCCCCGACCATTGAAAAAATTGAGGTTGTTAAAAAGTCAAAAGTGCGACGGGCAAAGCTCTATTATCTGCGCGGCAAATTTGGCAAAAAAGCAAAGATGAAAAACACAGAGGCGGTTGTACCGGAAGCGACTTTGCCGGAACAGACGCTCACCGAGTAATAAATTGCGCGCGGGTGGCGGAATTGGTATACGCGTATGCTTGAGGTGCATATGCCGCAAGGCTTGGAGGTTCAAATCCTCTCCCGCGCACTCATCCTACTCCGCCAACTGGCGGATTCAAAATGACGGGCTAAGCCTGCGGGCGATTAGCTCAGTGGTAGAGCGACTCGTTTATTCACCCCGTTAGATTTTGGGCGCGTAGCTCAGTTGGTTAGAGCGACTCGTTTACACCGAGTAGGCCTCCTGTTCGAATCAGGACGCGCCCACGAAATATCTAACGGGGCAAGCCGCAAGGGCCGCAGGTTCAAATCCTGCACCGTCCACAAAAATGTCCTTATCTAACGGGGCAAGCCGAGTAGGCCGTAGGTTCAATCCCTACATCGCCCACGAAATTATACCTGCCGGGGTAGCCAAGGTGGTTACGGCGCGGCTCTGAAAAAGCTGAGATGTCGGTTCAACTCCGACCCCCGGCACCATAAAAATTCAAAGTGCAAAGTTCAAAATTCAAAATTTTGGTATCATAAATTTGCTCCGCAAATTTATGATGAATTTTAAATTTTACATTGTCATTTTGCATTTTGATTTTTAAATTTTGCATTATTTACGCGGGCGTAGTTCAGCAGTAGAACGTCTCCTTGCCAAGGAGAAGGTCGTGGGTGCGAAACCCATCGCCCGCTCATAAAACAAAAAACCTCGCGAATGTGGGGTTTTTTGTTTTACAAAATATACTTTGAAAATTTTTACCTTACAGCGTCTTTTAGTCCTTTGCCGGCTTTGAATTTGGGAACTTTCATGGCCGGAATCTGGATTTTCGCACCGGTTTTTGGATTAACGCCTCTTCTGGCTGCTCTTTTTGAAACTTGGAAAGCGCCAAAGCCTGTCAGAACAATTCTATCCCCTTTTTGCATGGCCTTGGTAATGATTTCTATTGTCCCATCTACGCACTCACCCGCTGCTTTTTTTGAACAGGCGCATTTTGAAGCGACTGCTTCAATTAATTCGTCTTTTGTCATTTTATTTTTTACACATTACTTGTTATGTGATATTCATTTCGACCTTTACCCTGTTAAATAATCGCCTGGCGATTCCCGCTACGCGGGATTTAACAGGGTGAAATTTTTTAATCAACTTTGACTATTTCCTTTAACTTCTCTATATTTTGGGCCAAACCAGTTTTCTCGTCAATAGTGACGAGAACCGCACTAACTAAAACCGGACCTTCTGCCACTTCCATCTGATAAGGCAGTTGCGTTAAAAATCGTTTAATAATTATCTCTTTGTCCACGCCAAGAACCGAATCCTGCACCCCGACCATGCCAACATCGGATACAAAAGCCGTGCCGCCAGGCAAAACCCTGGCATCATCTGTTCCCACATGAGTATGTGTGCCCACGACAAAAGAAACCTTTCCATCAAGATACCAGCCCATGGCCACTTTTTCTGAAGTTGCTTCGGCGTGCCAGTCTATAATTATAGCCGACACTTTTTCTTTACCCGATTCTTTTTTCAGCGAATAATCTTCCAAAATTTCTTTGGCGCACAAAAACGGATTATCAAACTGCTGCTGCATAAAAACCCGGCCGACCAGATTAATCAGTAGAATTTTTTTTGACCTGATATTGATCTGGGCAAAGCCCCGTCCCGGAATTTCCTGCCCCCAATTAGCCGGCCGCAAAAGGGGCAACTTTTTATCTTCAAAAATGTCCTGTGTTCCTTTTTTTGAAAAAGCATGGTTGCCCAGGGTCAACCAGTCAATTCCCGCGTCAATCATTTCTTTGGTGCTGTCTTGCGAAATCCCTTTACCGTGCGCCAAATTCTCTCCGTTCGCCAAAATTAAATCCGGCTCGTATTTTTCCTTGAGCTTGGGCAGAATTTTTTTTATTGCCTGGCGACCCGGCTTGCCGACAATATCGCCGAAGAATAATATTTTCATAAATCCAAATATCAAAATCCAAATTATTCCAAATCAATGACTTAAATCCAAAATCTAAAACATTTTGACATTTGAGCTTTGGATTTGATTTGAAATTTGAGCTTTGAACTTTGAGCTTACCTTGCGTATTCCACCACCCTCGTCTCTCTTATCACATTAACTTTTATTTCTCCCGGGTATTTCAGCTCTTCCTGAATCCGGTCCGCGATCTGGCGGGCCAATTTTCTGGCCTGCAAGTCATCAAGTTTTTCTGGCTGAACAAAAACCCGAATTTCCCGGCCGGCCTGAATAGCAAAAGTTTTTTCTACGCCCTCAAAGGAATTAGCGATTTTTTCCAATTCTTCCAGTCTTTTCAAATATGCTTCAAGCGTATCTTTCCTGGCGCCCGGTCTGGCTCCAGAAATTGCGTCGGCCACCTGAATAATGACCGACTCCAAGCTCTCATGCGGATATTCTTCGTGATGAGACACCACTGCCTTGATAATATCGGGCGAAATATTGAATTTTTCCAGAATCATTTTGCCGATTTCGGTGTGAGAACCCTGAATTTCATGGTCAATCGCTTTGCCGATATCGTGCAAAAGACCGGCTTTTTTGGCTAGCGATGCATCAGCTCCGATTTCCGAAGCAATCGCCGCTGCCAAATGAGCTACCTCAACTGAATGAAGCAGGACATTCTGGCCGTAACTGGTCCTAAATCTTAGACGGCCCAAAATTTTAACCAGCTTGGGATCAAGTCCGGCCACTCCCGTATCATATGCCGCCGCCTCGCCGGCTTCCTGAATTTTGTTGCCGATTTCTTCTTTCGCTTTTTCCACTGCTTCCTCAATTCTGGCCGGCTGAATTCTGCCGTCACTCATTAATTTTTCCAGAGCCAGTTTTGCTATCTGGCGCCTGACCGGGTCAAAGCCCGAAATGACAATCGCACCCGGCGTGTCGTCCACTATCACTTCAACTCCAGTTAATTTTTCCAATGTTTTTATGTTACGGCCTTCTTTGCCAATAATCCGGCCTTTTAGGTCGTCCGAAGGCAGCTCAACCGTGGTCGTTGAAATTTCCGCTGCCTGCGAAGCGGCGTAGCGCTGCATGGCCAAAGTTATAATATTGCGGGCTTTCTTTTCCAATTCCTGCCTGCCCTCATCCTCCAGCTTTTTAATTCTTTCAAGCAAAACCTGCTGGTGGTCTTTCTCTATCAAATCAAGCAGTTCTTTTTTTGCGTCTTCCTGGCTCAACCCGGAAATTCTTTCCAGATTTTCTTTTTGTTTCTGGCCGAATCCTTCCAGTTCCTGTTTGATTTGCTTTACTTTTTCTATCTTATCCGTTAACTCCTGGAATTTTCTATCTGTTTCTTCGGTTTTGCGGTCCAAATTTTCTTCTCTTTTTTCCAGCCGTTCTTCCATTTTAATCAGCTGCTGTTTCCTTTCCCGTTCCTGTTTTTCCGCTTCGTCAATAAGCTGCACTGCCCTGTCTTTGGCTTTGAACAAAGTCTCTTTCGCTTCCTGTTTTGCGTCTTCAATTAATTTATTCAACTTTGACTCAACCGTTCCCAATTGCTTCTTGGCGATTGTCTGGCGAGCCAGATAACCTAAAAATGACCCTATCGCGAGGGCCATGACAATGGCAATTATATATCCTAAATAGTCCATAGTTAGAGCGTTTTTTGGCCCTAACCATTAATTAGCGCAGGTTTACAATAGCAATTAAATTCTGGCTTTGATAATTTTGTCTATCAGCCCGTAATTCTTTGCTTCCTCGGCCGACATATAGAAATCCCGGTCGGTATCTTTTTCAACTTTTTTCACGTCCTGGTCGGTATGTTTTGCTAAAATTTGATTCAATTTGTCTTTAATTTTGATGATTTGGCGCGCGGCAATGTCAACGTCAACTGCCTGGCCTTCAGCGCCGCCCATCACCTGATGCAGGAGCACCTGGGAATTTGGCAGCATGTAGCGCTTACCTTTTGTGCCGGCTGTTAAAAGAACCGCGCCCATCGAAGCCGCCACGCCCACGCAAATTGTGGAAATATCGGGTTTGACATACTGCATCGTGTCATAAATTGCCAGGCCCGAATAAACCACTCCGCCCGGCGTATTTACATACATTATGATATCTTTTTTTTGATCCTGGCCTTCCAGAAACAAAAGCTGGGCAATAATTGTGTTGGCCACCGAATCGGTAATCGGGCTGCCCAAAAAAATAATTCTTTCTTTCAGAAGCCGGGAATAGATATCATAGGCGCGTTCGCCAAATTGAGATTTTTCTATGACAGTAGGAATCAAATTCATTGAAGCCTAATTTCTTAATTAATGGTTAGATAAAAAAACCTTTTATTAACAATTTTCTAATGACTGAAAAACTTTTTCGTTTTTCAGGATATCTGAAGTATAGCGCTTAAATTGTTCTTTGTCAACTGGCGGCTCGGCTGGCTGAGACGCTTCAAAATGTGCGAGCGCCTTGCCAACTTCCTCGTTTAGCTCTTCGTCCGATATTTGGATTTTTTCTTGTTTCGCAATTTCCTGCAAAACCAAAAAGTTTTTCACGTTCTGCTGCGCTTTTTTTCCAAACTCTTCCAGCAATTGCGCTTCGGTTTTGTTGAATTTTTCAAGATATTTTTCATATTCAATCCCGATTTGCGCCACTTTTGCTTTTAGCTCATCTAGCATTCTGGCAGTTTCGGCCTCAATCAGAACTTCAGGAATTTCCATTTCCGAAGAATCAACAATTTTTTCAATCAGGGCTCCCCGCCAGCGTTCTTTTTCCTGCTCTTTCTTTTCCATCAGCAACCCGCTCTTGATGCTGACCTCAAGCGCCGAGGCGTCTTTAAAATTACCAACCCCCCTGGCAAACTCATCATTAAATTCCGACAGCTCGGCTTCCTGCACTAAATTCATTTTTGCCTTAAAATCCACATTTTTGCCGGCCAGATGTTGATGGTTAAAATCATCTGCAAAAGTTACTTTAAATTCTTTTTCTTCGCCTTCTTTCATCCCCAATAAATTTTGTTCAAATTCGGGCATAAAATAACCCCGACCCAAAATTGCCGGGTGGTTCTTGCTGGTCATCTCCGGCAGTTTTTCTCCTGCCAGGCTGCCTTCAAAATCAATTTCAACCCTGTCCCCTGCCAAAGCCGGCCGTCTAATGGTTGAGTATTTGGCCCGCGATTTCAAAAGCCAGTCAATCGCTTTTTTTGTTTCGTCTTCGCTGACTGAAACTTCTTTGATGTCTTTTTTAAAAGACTGGGTAATTTTTTTATAATCGGGCAACTTGACTTCGGGCATCACCGCCACCCTTGCCTTAAATTCAAAAGGGTTGTCTTTGGCAATCTTGGTCACTGAAATTTCCGGCTTGCCGACAGCCTCAATATTATTATCCAAAATCGCGCGGACATAGCATTTGCGAACACAATGCTCGGCCGCGTGCTCCAAAACATGGTCTGCTCCAATTTTTTCTTCCACTAATTTTCTCGGCGCGTGCCCAGGCCTGAATCCCTCAATTTTCAAATCGCGCGCGAGCTCGTGCGCCGCCTCATCAAAAAATTCCTGCCACTCGTCAGTCGGCACTTCAATTTTTAATTCTATTTCTGATTTGGGGAGTTTGATGATTTCTAGTTTCATTTATTTTTGACAAAATTTGTGATTATGCTAAATTTATGTATCAGCTAAAGAAAGGAGGACGTAAAATGAAAGTTAAAGCGATCTACCGCAATCCAAGACCAAATCCTTTTATTTCTGTTCCTATCCTAACAGCCGATGTTCCAAATGAAATGCCATGGGAAGAGATTAAAAAATTTGCGAAAGAAGCAACGCCGAAAAATCATGTGTTTGTAGAGGTGGTCAAAGAAGAAAAGCCTTGAACCAAAACAAAATTAGCTGAAATAGTTCTTAAAAGGAGGACCGATGAGCGAAATTAATCTCTCTGTGACAAAAGCGACTTTTTCAGTTGAAAACGTCCCTTTGCGTTGGTATGGAGATCTCTGCAGACATCTACATTTTCTGTTCAAGTGTAATCCGAATTATGAATCAAACAAAGCCAACCCGTGTCTCTATCGTGTGTGGTTTACGATCAATTCACCCAACACAATGGCATTGCGTCGCTTCATCACCAAATTCCGAAAAGAACGAGGAATTTAATGACCGGCATTACCATCATGACCAGTCCACAAAACTGGTCTTTTTTTATTTCTTAAATTTTTAAACGCGCATGTGAAAAAATAATTAGAAAATAAAGCCGAGGCGAGCGTAAAAAATTTGCGTGCTGTGGTGGGGCCCCGACCGTCAGGTCGGGGCGTTGTGCATAGCAAATTTAGCGAGCCGAGGCTTATATTTTCTTTATTTTTTACACCTGCGCGCAGTCTTTTGGTTACTTTTCTGCTGACAGAAAAGTAACTTAAAAAACTTTTACATAAACAACGCCGCCAAAGCCAATGTCAAAGTTCCAAGCAATTTAACCAAAACATGCAATGAAGGGCCAGCTGTGTCTTTGAATGGATCGCCAACCGTGTCGCCGGTGACCGAAGCCGCGTGCGCCGCGCTTCCTTTGCCGCCAAAATTTCCCGCTTCAATAAACTTTTTGGCGTTATCCCAGGCGCCGCCGGCATTATTCATAACCGTCGCCAGCAGTACTCCGACAATTGTACCAATCATTATTAATCCGGCTTCCGCTTCCGCTCCCATTAATAGCCCGGTCGCCACCGGAATGACAACCGCCAGGAGCCCGGGCAAAATCATCTGTTTCAACGCCCCTTTGGTGGTGATATCAACGCACATATAATAATTCGGCTTGCTGGTTCCGGCCATGATGCCCTTATCTTCCTTAAACTGACGCCTGACTTCGTTAATAATATAAGAAGCCGCTTTGCCGACCGCTCTCATCGCCAGAGAGGAAAAAAGAAAAACCAGCATGGCGCCGATAAATCCGCCGATAAAAACTTCCACTTTTGCCAAGTCCACAATTTTTAACTTTACTTCTTCCAAATAAGCTGAAAAAAGCAGGAAAGCAGCCAGAGCCGCACTGCCCATGGCGTAACCCTTTGTTAAGGCTTTGGTGGTATTGCCGGCTGAATCTAATTTATCGGTTACTTTCCGCGTCTCCTCGGCCCCGCCAGACATCTCAACAATTCCGCCGGCATTATCGGTAATGGGACCAAAAGTATCCATGGCCAAAACATAGGCAGCCGTTGCCAGCATGCCCATTGTCGCCGCCGCCGTTCCAAAAAGACCGCCTCCTGCAAAACCGCTCATAGAGCCCAATTTGTAAGAAGCGATTAAAGCCAGAGAAATTGTCACGACAGTGGCCGCCGTCGATTCCAGCCCCACGGAAAATCCGGCAATGATATTGGTGGCGTGGCCGGTAGCAGAACTTCTAACGATTTCTTTGACCGGTCGATATTTTGCATCGGTGTAATACTGGGTCATGTAAACGAATGCAACACTGGTTAAAATTCCGACGAGACCCGCATAAAAAAACCAGACGCTGCCCAGCATTTTCATAGTGACAAAATAAAAAGATATAGCGGCCAGGAAACTCGCCACCAGAAACCCGCGATTCATCGCCTTCATCGGCTCATCGGTTTCTTTTGGCTTGACAACCATCACCCCGATAATGCTGGAAAAAAGCCCGAAGGCCCGGGCGACTAAAGGAAAAAGTATTCCGCTGATTCCAAAATGTGGAAAAAGAGCGACTCCCAAAATCATCGCGCCGATATTTTCAGCGGCTGTTGATTCAAAAAGGTCAGCGCCGCGGCCCGCGCAATCACCAACTTGATCACCGACGAGGTCGGCAATGACAGCCGGATTTCTGGGATCGTCTTCTGGAATTCCCGCTTCAATTTTTCCCACCAGATCCGCGCCGACATCCGCCGCCTTGGTATAAATTCCTCCGCCAAGCTGGGCGAAAAGCGCTACTAAAGAGGCGCCAAACCCGAACCCGACAATTAAAGAAGGGATACTCGCCGCTGTGTAACCAAAAAAAGTATAGACAAGAAAAAGGCCGCTGATGCCAATAAGGCTCATCGCCACAATGGTTATCCCTGAAACAGCCCCCCCGCGCAGAGCAATGGTTAGGGCCCGGGAAAAACTAGTCTGGGCCGCAAAGGCCGTTCGGATATTTGACCGGCCGGCGCTCCACATCCCGATGTAACCGGAAAGCATAGAACAGGCTGCTCCGAATACAAAGGCAATGGAAACCTGATAACCATGAAGCCAGCTACCGGTAAAGCCGTAGGTGCCCAGCAGGAGCAAGGCCAAGAGGACCGCAATCCCCCCGATAGTCAGATATTGTCTTTTTAAAAAAGCATTGGCGCCTTCTTTGATATACTTTGCGATTTCAACCATCTTCCCTTGCCCGGTTGATTCCTCGCCAATTTTCCGAGACAAATAAAAAGCGAAGGCAATACTTAACAAACTGGCGACAATGGCAATAATAATTCCTATGTGCATAAACTATTAAATTTCTAATTGCTCTAATTTCTAATTGCTCCAATCCAGTCCCGCGAAACGGGACATTTTTAGGTCAATTAGGTCAATTAGAATAATTAGGATTTTTAATTAATTATAATTGCTAGCGAGTCCACAGGTGTCCCGCTTTGCGGGACATCCGGGACGAGCGACGCAATTTCAAGCGTTGTCACGCTCCGTGACAACGCTTATTCTTTTTTCTTTTTAGTTTTTTTCTTTTTTGTTTCTTTTTCTTTGCCGAAATTCTTTCCGCCTTCGGCGGAATTAGAATTTCGAGCATCCTCGCCGCTTTGCGGCGGGACTTTTTCATCAGTTTTCTCTTTTTTTTCTTCTTTTTTTTCTTCTTTCGCCTCTATGCCTTCTTCTTTAACCTCGCCTTTTTCTGCTTCAGCTGTTTTGCCTTCGCCCGTCAAAATATCTATTTTCCAGCCGGTGAGCCTCGCTGCCAGTCTGACGTTCTGCCCTTTTTTGCCGATGGCCAAAGAAAGCTGGTCTTCTGGAACCTGAACCTGGGCTATCTTTTGCGCCTCAACAATTTCTACGTTTAAAACTTTGGCTGGCGCCAGAGCATTGGAAATGAATTTGGCCGGGTTTTCAGACCACTCAATTATATCAATTTTTTCTCCGCCCAGCTCGTTAATGACTGCCTGCACCCTTGTGCCCCGCTGGCCGACGCATGAGCCGATGGGATCAACGCCTTCTTCGGTTGAAGCAACCGCAATTTTTGAACGGGAACCCGCTTCTCTGGCAATTGATTTTATCTCAACCGTGCCGCCGGCAATTTCGGGAACTTCCAATTCAAAAAGCTGAGCGATCATTTTTGGATGACTGCGGGAAAGCAAAACTCCGGAACCCTTTGGGTCTTTTTGAACTTCCAGAATCAAAAAACGAAGACGCTGGCCCGACCGGTAAAATTCTCCTTGAATTTGCTCTTCGGGGAAAAGCGCTCCTACTGTCCGGCCGATATCAACAAAAACCGCCCCCCTCTCAAGCCGCTGAACGATGCCCGAAACCACCTGGCCTTCTTTGTTTTTGTATTCGTCGTAAACCGCTTCTCTTTCGGCTTCTCTGATGCGTTGAATTATCACTTGTTTGGCTGTTTGCGCCGCGATCCGTCCAAAATCCTGATGGGCTTCAATTTCAAGCTGCAGCTCTTCGCCCAGTTTAATTTTTTTATTTATTTTTTTTGCTTCCTCCAGCATCATATGTTTTTCCGGATTAAAGCGTATCTTCCTGATTTCGCCCTCGGCCAATTCTTTTTCTTCTATTTCATATTCTTGCGCCCCAGCTTCAATTTCTTTAGCTATTTCTTCCTCTGATTTTATCATTGATTCATCAACCACTAGTTTTATCTGGTACATTTGGACTTTGCCGGTTTTCAAATCAAAATTAGCCCTGATGTTTTGGCCTTTGTGCCCATAATCTTTTTTATAGGCAGCGGCAATCGCCATCTCGATGGTTTCAATTACCTTTTCTTTTGAGATGCCTTTTTCTTCACAAATCTGCTCAATGGCAGATGAAAATTGTTGTAGATCCATGCCAATTATGTCTAAATTTTCAAGCTGCCAGTCCAATTTGTTGGGCTGCGCGGCGCAGAAAATTTAGCTATCAGAATTGAGCACCCCGTTAGATAGGCGGCGTAGCCGCATCTAACGGGGTAAAGGTTTTGTAACGAAATTTCCATCGCCTGCTGACTCTGAAATTTCGACAAAATCCTTAAAAAAATTGGTCCGTTTCCACGGACCAGCAACTATCAACATTTATATACTACTACAGGCAAAAATTGATGTCAACCCCGTTAGAAATTTATCAAACAGACGTCTAGCTTCATAAAAAATAAGCCGGAGGCGATTCGCCAAAAGCATATTCACCGACCTTAGACAAGACTGAATTTCTAACGGGGTCAACTCCCCCACACCGCATTTTCCAGATGACGAATATTGTGCAGATTCGTGGTTTTGTTGAATTCAATCGCGACCACGTCAATCTGCCAGGGAATTTCGGGGCTGATTCTGTTTGCTTTCAGATAACACTGGGCGGATTTGATTAAGTGCTTCTGCTTAAAAAAATTCACATTCTGCTCTGCCTGGCTTTCAAATTCAACGTCCAGGGCATCTATTGTTTTGACTTCAATAAAAACTAGACAATCGGTTTTTTTAAAAATTCTGCCCTTGAATTTTTGCGCCACAATATCAAGCTCGCCGAATTTGCATTTCCAGTTCCGGCTCAAAATCCGGTATCCTTTTCCCCTCAAAAAATTCTCCGCTATTTTTTCGCCTAGAGCCCCCAAAATTTGATTTTCTCGTTTCATTGGTTTATCTTATATGCCAATAGTCCTTTTTTCATTTTATCACAAAAATCAAGGGAGGTGACCAAATGGATGCTTGGTATAAAATTGCCAGGTTTTTGGGCAAAATCATCCTTTTTTTTGGACCGCCGGTTATGGTTTTGGGCTGCCTGCCCGAGGGCCCGGCCGTTCTTTTCTGCAATCATTACAGTCTTCTGGATCCCCCGCTGCTGGCCATTATGCTTGATCGGCGATTATGGTTTCTGGCCATGCCTGGCGTATTGAAATGGAAAATAATTGGTTGGGTTATCAGAAAATCCGACTGGGCTTTCTCTATTTCACCTAAATCCCAATTTTCTTTACGTCAAGCTATAAAATTGCTGAAACAAGGCAAAACAGTCGTAATTTTTCCTGAAGGCACCAGGTCTGACAGTGTTCAAATCCAGGATTTCAGACCCGGGCTCGCGCTTTTAACCAGATACGCCAAGGCGGTACCTGTGGCAATTGACGGCACTTTTGAATCTTTGCCGCGCGGCAGATTATTTCCCCGTCGGCACAAAATCAAAATTATCATCGGCCAGCCGATAGAATTCGCACCCGACCAGGAAAACGGCGAAATCGTGAAAATCGCGAAAAGAGAAATTTCGCAGCTTCTGAGCCAAGGATAAAATCCTTGGCTTTTTTATTCCAAACAAAAAAGCCCCAGATGACTTTTTCACATAATAATAAATTATCCACAATCATTGCCCGAGCGACGCCTGAAATTGCTTACTGATAGTGATTTTGACCGGTTCAATGCTTTTTACGTCTTTGCCCTCCAAAATTACCTTTAACAGTATCCCTGCCATTGTTTCTTTTGAAAAACTCTGGTCAAAAATAAAATTGCCGAGGCTATAAGCAATAAAGCCGCCGTTATATTGTTCTGTTTCCTCAACCACATGAGGATGGTGGCCGATAACAAGATTGACGCCCGCGTTAATCGCGCTGCGGGCGATATCTTTTTGAAAATCATTTGATTTTTGCTTATATTCATCACCGAAGTGCAGCGAGACGATAATAAAATCCGATATTTTTTTGGCCTCGGCAATGTCTTGCGCCATTATTTCTTTTTTCACCCAGGCAATGCCGGAACTGGAAGCAGTTGCCTCCGTATATTTTGCGCCCAGGGCAGTATAAGCCAAGAAACCCAATTTTACTCCATTAATTTCCTTAATAACCGCGGTGTGCGCTTCTTGTTTATTCAGCCCGCCGCCGGCAATATCAATGCCACCCTCTTTTAAAATCGCGAATGTGTCGTCCATGGCGATTTTGGTCCAGTCGCCGATATGGTTATTGGCAACTGACACGATATCAAAGCCCGCGTATTTTAATCCCCCAATCGCTCTGGGGTCTGCCCGAAAAGAATAAATACTACCTATATTCCTCCCTTGCGAAGAAATTGGGCCTTCCAAATTTCCGAAAGTTAAATCCGCGCTTGCCAGATAAGCGGCAATTTTTTCAAACGGCCAATTCCAGTTATTAAGTTTTTTCATCTTATCCTCCACTGCGCGGGAAAGCATAATGTCGCCGACGAACATCAGGGTGGTTTGTTTTTTCGTGTCTTCAACAATGAGCTTATTGCCGGCTACAACAGACTGTTTGATATTTTCCTGCTGTCCTAGATCAGGCACAAAAAAAGTGGCCGGTTTAATAAATTTATACCAGGCCACTCCTATTATCGCTATAACAAATATAAATACCAAAATACCCAAAGTTAATTTAAGGTATTTTGACTTTTTTTCTTCATCCATGAATTATTATTTGAGTACCCACGTCGGCCCAATTATACAGCCCCTCCATGTTGTCATAGGAAACGTTCACACATCCGTGGCTCATCGGGTGGCCGAAATTGTGATGCCAATAGGCGCCGTGGATAAAGTAGCCGGGCAGGAATTCAAGATTCCATTTGGTATTGGGCAAATAGTAGCCCACGCCCTGGTATAATTTAACGGGTATCTTTTTTTGGACATGGAAAGTTCCTATCGGGGTCGGCAGCGAGGCTATTCCCGAGCTTATCGGGAAACTCCCGATTTCTTTGTCTCCTTCAAAATAGGTCAGAACCTGCTTGGACAAATCAACTTCTATGCGCTTTGTTTTATTCTCAACCAAAATCGGCTCTGGCCCCTGTTGCGGTAATGAAGGAGGAGCTCGGAAATCTTGGGGCGGCGAAGGAACAAGCTGAACCTCGGGCAAACTTTGTTCTTGGGCCCGGCAGGCGTTGCAGGTAGAAAAAAAGAAAGCAACGCCGACAACAGTCAGACCGAACAAAATGCCAAGGATTTTATAAATAGTCTTCATATTACTTTAGATTAATGCTCGTCTAAAGAAATACGAAACATCCCTGGTTTTGTTGCCTTTATTGAAAAGTCTACGCTTGCTCCCCTGATACCTCAAGCATGGCTTGAAGCGCCGACGGCAGTTCTTTGATGCCGTCATCTCCTGAAAAATGTCCTTTTTGGTGTTCAACGATAATTTTTGCGCCTATCCGCTCTTTCCAGGATTCTTTGTTTTCAGGAATGACAAACGGGTCGTTGTCCGAAAAAATGGCAATCGCGCGATTGACTGCCTGGCGAATTTTTTTGTCATCCCGCGGCTCGTTTACCCAAGGCCCGGCAATTCTTTTTTCTTCCTCTGTTGCCAAATTCCGCAAATTATACCAGCCGGCAACAAAAACCGCGCCGCCGATTTTGGCATTTTCTGGCAGCGTCTGCAAATATCTGATAATTGTCTGGCAGCCGATGCTGTGCCCGACCAAATAAGTATTTTCATCGGGCTTGCCGACCAGCTTGGCCAAATATGGAATCCAGGTTTCAATTTTTGGCTCTTCGGAATCGGGCATAGAGGGAACCTGTACGACAAAACCGCGCTTTTCCAGCTCTTTTTTCAGCCAAGGAAACCATCCCTCTTGCGGACTGCCTCCCCAGCCGTGAATTATAAATACTCGTTTTTGCATAGATTTTAATTATTCCCAGCTTCTTTTTTTATTGATTTCTTCCTTTTTTCTGAAAGCGCTCTCCAAATCAATATTGAATTTATTGCAAATATCCAATAGATAGAAAAAGACGTCCGCCATTTCATCGCTCAACTCAAAATTTTTGGAATTTTTATCTGACTTTATATTTTGAGTTTTTCGGGCTGCCTTTGCCAGTTCCCCGCATTCTTCCAAAAACAGCATAAATTTTTCAGCCACGCTTTCTTTATCAAATCCCCTTTCCTTGGCCGCTTGAGCCACATATTTTTGCAGGTCTTTCAAGCTTGGATTGCTTTTTAGTTGAAGCGTCTTTTTGTTCTTATTCATATAAAGTGGACCTCGTCCGAGTTAGTTAGAACCAGATTATGCAGTTTCTTAAAGAATTATCGCCCAGCCCTCAATTTACTGAATAAGTCTCTCAGCACTATTTTATCCTCTTCAATCAATTTCGGTTCATTTAAAGCTTCGTCTTCAGTAAAATACTTGCCATATTCGCCTTCTTTTACTTCAATTTGTTTTTCAAACTCATCACCAACTTCAAGATAAAAAATGGATTTTATGCTTCTTGGAAACTCATATTCTCTTAAGTAAGTATATCCACTGGGAACGAAGCTCGTTTCTTCTATTATTTCTCTTCGCAATGCCTGTTCTGGATTCTCTCCATTTTCAGCCCCGCCGCCAAAAAATCCGAAAAAATCTGGCAATCTTTTTGCATCTTTTGACCGTTTCTGAAGAAAAACCAAGAACTTATCACTGTCTCTGCGGTAAGGAATAAGGATTGATATAAGTCGTTTTGGTTGTTCCGTAGACATACATAGATACAGATAGTTTAAAGTGGACTTGGTGGACCCGGGGGGAATCGAACCCCCGCCTCAGCAATGCGAATGCCGCGTTTTACCACTGAACTACGGGCCCATATTTATTTTTTAAATTTAATAACCAAACACCTTCCTTAAAATCTGCGCCTCTTTTTGCAAAACTTCGTTCTCTTCGTATTCGCCGCTGTGGGAGGGCGAGCCAGAATACGATGCCTTTTTCTGGTCCAAATGCAAATTGACAAAAACAAAATCCTCGTCTCTTTTAACAAAAGCATGGAATTTTGGATAATCGCCCGAACTTAACCGGCGCTGATAACCTTCCTCCCCTGTCCGCTCATCTCTGCCCACAAAACTATAGCCTGCCTTTCGCATCAAATTCAAAGGCGTGTCTTTTAAATTTTTGAAATTTAATCTCATTTTTTTATTTGGGTTTAGAATGTTTCTCAAACCAAAGCGGTACATATTCGCCGACCGTTTTTTGAATCGTATCTATTTTTTCCTTGGCTTCTTCCATGCTGACCGAAGGAACAAAATAGTCACCGTGATATTTTTCGGCTGAGCCCGGAACTTCAAAATCCAGAGCCGTCTTAACAACGTCCATTTTTTCTTTTATTTCCTGTTCTTTATTTTCGCTCTCCGGCAGACGCTCTTTTTCTATTTCTTCTACTATGTGTTCAATCCGCTCTTGTGTTTTACAATAATGAATATCCGGCTTTTCTCCTTCGGGAATATCCTTCTCTTTGCAAATGCCCGTTTCAATAAAATATTCATGTCCATACGGGTAACGATAAAGATTAACAAGATGCAAAGAATCTCCTATTTTTCGCTGCCATAAAGAATTACCTACCTTGGCTAATCCTTCTTTTTTAAGAACCCCCGTCAACTCCTTAACTAATATTTTTCTGACCTCTTTTCTGCGTTCTTTTTCCGCTTCGCGGTCAAAATCCGGACCTTTTTCTTTTTCCTCTTTAATTTCTTCTTCTATTTTTGGCTCTGGATTTTCTCCAAATTTTTCATTCATATAGTTAACCAATTTATGATTCAAGTCTTTTCTGCACCGCGAGGCTGGTTAGTTCTCTAATCGCATCCCCCGCTATCCATTTTGCGGCTTTGGACTCGATCCGCCGGCCGGCGGACAAAATTTCTCTCGCGACTTTTATCGTTTCTTTGTTTAAATTTTTATTCCGCTTCCCGATTTGCCGCAATGCCCAGTTAACGGCTTTTTTAACATAATTCCGCTCATCGGTTGATTCGCGTCGAATTACCGACAGAAATTTTTTAAATTCCGCATCGCTCATTTTGTTTTTGGCAAAAGCCAGAGCGGCCATTAGCGCAAAACCGGCGCGCTTGATGAATTCGGACTTGTTTTTACTCCACTCAAAACATTTCTTGGTCGCCTCTTTGGTGTATCTGAAAAAATTCATGCAGACCTGGTCGCATACATCCCAGGAATCAAAATCGCGAACCCATTTGTCCATTTGCTTCGCTGTGATTTGCGCGACATCGTCAATCATGCCAGCCAAAATCCGCGCTTCGTGAATTCCCGAATCCCAAAGCTTCTGCGCTAAAAAGTGGTCTTTGCCTATTTTCTTAGCCAAAGCACGTAAATTTGGAATCGCCACCCCCAGCGTGTTTTTGGGATTTATCCCAAACCTCGCCATCCCCGCCACATTTGTTGGATTGGACAGTGATTTTAATTTTTTTATAATTTCGTTATACTCCATTGTCGGGCTGCGGGGATTTGAACCCCGACTAAATCCCTGCCCCGTAGCGAGCTACGCTCTGCTACTGGGGCTCCCGCCCCGCACCAAAATTTTTACTGTCGCAATTACTGAACGAAGCTCGAACCTTTTTCGAGCGACAATCGCTCGAATGATTCCGCTCCGCGTTTCCGCCCGCCGAACTTCGGCAAGCAAAGCAAAACAATTTTCTTTCAATTTTTTAACGC
>Ga0315281_10000124_pt1 | contig 95759 bp, 81 predicted proteins | sample YL17G07_0_MG_FD_204540 | JGI IMG/M metagenome (GOLD analysis project Ga0315281, IMG submission 204540) | Sediment microbial communities from Yellowstone Lake, YNP, Wyoming, USA - YL17G07_0 | ecosystem: Environmental > Aquatic > Freshwater > Lake > Sediment | place: USA: Wyoming | collected...
TTGACCAACGTTTCCAGAATAGCCCATCCCTTCTGGATTTTCCAAATCCAAAAACCCAGATGGGTTGGGCACCTCAAAACGTCAACCGTTGTCCTTTTCTTGATCGCCCACTAAGTTGACAGTCACGGAAACCTGTCAGATGATGCCCGGCCCGTCAGCAAGATTCATAACCATTGCTCTCAATGATATCGGATTGTGTCTCGAGTAGTGGAATGCTTCTATCCGGGGAAGAGCTTCCCTGCGATATCGACAACAAGTGAGAGGTGCTCCCTGAATTGTCGCCACTGCGCCAGGAAGTACCTCGAGGGGATGATTCCCGCTACGAACCCTGACGATCTTCTCGAGGTGGCGGAAGCGCTCGCCGAGCGAGGCGCAAAGGGGTTTCTGCTCAGCGGAGGAGTCGATCTGTCCGGAAAGGTCCGTCTCCAGGATTTCGTGGATGTTATCAAGGAGATCAAGTCCACCACCGACCTTCTGATCAACGCTCACATCGGGCTGACGCCGAAGCGCGAAATCGAGGCCCTTGTCAGGAGCGGCGTGGACGCGTTCTCCGTTGACGTCTACGGAGACAGAGAGACCATAAGGGAAGTACTTGGGCTCAGCGCCAGACCTGATGATTACCTCCAAGTGGCGAGGGACCTCGTGAGCGCAGGCGCTTCCGTCGTTGCGCCCCATGTCTGCATCGGGATTCACGCTGGCAAGTTGGGAGGCGAGCATGCCGCCATCGAAGCCCTGCGAGAAGTCGAACCAGAGGTGCTTGTTCTGATTTCGTTAATTCCTACCAAGGGGAGCGCCTATGCAGAAGTCCCAGCGCCTTCTCGGACGGACATACTAGAAGTGGTGAGAAGCGCAAGATCAAATCTGCCGGACGCGAAGCTCTTGATGGGCTGTATGAGGTCCAAGAAGGACAGATCCCTGGAGGTCGAAGCAGTCTCCGCAGGCCTCGACGGCATCGTTCTGCCATCAGACACCACCGTGCAGAAGCTGCGGTCCGAAGGATATGTCGTCAAGAAGAGGGCCGTCTGCTGCGCCTTGCCCTGACCTACTTGTAGATTGAACCCACCGAGTACTTCCGCTCGATCGGTATTAGGTACGCAACCCATGCTAGGTTGGCCACCATGATCGCCAGCGTCAGGAGGGCCACAATGCCCGTGAACATCTCCGAAATGTCCATGACTATGACGGCGGTGGCTACAGTTCCCGGGCTTCTGATGTCATTCAGGACAAGATAGAACTGGGTGTGATCTGTCATGGGGACTGGGATGACCAGTTCTTGGTTCATCGGGACCACGTAATTGTCCCTGTTCTGTCTCAGCAGGAAGAGATCGCTAAGGCTGCTCCTGTGATCCACGTACACCTGTGCAGACACCAAGTAGACCTCGACGATGCTATCCGCAGTCACGCGGACCTCGGATGCGCGCTGAAGCGCCAGGGGGTCCCTCGACCAGAACGAGACATCGGTCCCACTGACCAAGGCCACTGTCTTATCAGAGGCATCCTCGATGGCCGATAGCACTGCAGGGACCATCAACATGGCCGCGACGACAGCCGCAATGGCTGCAATGATCAGAGACTGCTTGATCGAGTTCTTCGCCATGAGGTGCCTCGCGCTAGAGCTTCTCGCGAACCTCAGCTCTATCATCCTGAAGAAGAAGCCTTCGAGCGCGATGACGAGGAGCAGCAGCATCATGACAGCCGCGAACGAATCAACAGGGACATAGAGCACGGGATTGATCTGTGCCCCACCCATGATGATGATGAAGAATAATGCCAAGGCAACCATCATGATAGCTTGGATGGTGTACAGGACCATCTTGATTCTTCGGATTCTCGCGAGTCTCAGCGAATCCTCGAGAACCTTGCTGGAAGTGGGCATTGTGCCGTTCAGATGAGCGAGAGCGGATTAATAGTTTTGGGGCTAGCCCTCAATGTCTGCCAGCTCCCTGCAGAGCAGGTAGACGGCTACATGCTCTGGGATCTTGTTGTGTCCGATATCAAGCGAGTAGCTCCGGTCTTTCATCCGAAGGTCTACGGGCTTCTTGCAGGACACACTGACCTCTTCGTTCCCGAAGGCTCCAGATATCGCCTCGACAAACGGGTCGAAGCCGTCGAGCCTTTCCCTGGTCAGCGGGACGACCTCGAAACCCGTCTTGCCGTGCAACGAGCTCGGCAGCCTTATGAGCCTCTTGATGTCCGACGTCACCGGCTCATCCGTCTCGCCCCTCATCTTGCCTTTTACTCTCATCTCGACGATAGCCAGGAACGCATCTCCATGCCGTTTCTCGGAGAAGACCTCAAAGACATCCTCAGAGCGCATCCGATCCGCTCCCCGTCTTCCTTTCTCCCCGCCGAACAGATCCTTGAATAATCCCTCGATGGTCTTCTTCCCGATCTCTTTCTTCGTTTCGGATGCCATCTCCGCGAGGCTCTTGAGCGCCTTGTCTTGGTCCATCTCCTCGACCCCATCCAGCAGCTGATTAATACCCATCCGTATCCTGCGTTTCCATCCTCCATCCTCGAGCCTAGGCATGGCTCGCTTGTATCCGGGAGTGACCCTATCCTTGAACCTCCCAGCTTCGAAAGGCGTGATCGGGAAGACCCAGTCCATGTCGAGGTCTGTCCCTGTGACATAGTCGACGATCTCCCTTCTCTCGTGGCTGGAGAGCTTGATGACCCTTGGGGCGTTGATGTGGACGTGGTACCCCCTCCCGCCGGAAAAGACAATCCTCATCTCGTCAGTCTGGAAGCCCAGGTCCCCGAGCAAGAACTCGTCTATGAGCCTCTTGACCTCCCGCTTCACTCGCTCGAGCATCTCCTCGTATGGAAGCCCCTTCGTCCCCTCGACATGGTCTGCGTCGAGGTCGAATATCAGGTCCGCCCCGAGCCAGTTCTTCTCAGGCATCTTTGGAGCGCTGGGCTTCTCGTAGTACGCGCACGAGTAGTAGACGTGTGCGGGCACCTGCTCCACAAGATAGTTCTTCAGTGCTGCCCTGCTGGGAAATCCGATATGCCGCATCATGAACTTCCTCTCGAAGAACATGAAGGCGAACTCCCGCTTCGCGAACCGCTCCGGCATCACGAGCTCGGATTCCCTGTAATGCTTGGAGAACAGCCTAATGATGAATCGCTCGGACGCGTCCAAAGCCATTGCGCCAGTGTTATCCATTTGACCTGTATATTAAGCTCACAGCTGCCCTGAGTCTGCCTGCAGGAATGCTCTCAGAAACCATAAAAAGGTCAAAGGGCAATCATGCTGCAAGCCAGGGAAAAATGATGATCAAGACCTACATAAGGGTGCAACTGAGCAGCGAGGGCGAGTCACCCAAGCAGATCATGGAGCGAATGCGGTCTATTGGCGCAGTCCCAGTTGTCGGCGACTACGATTTCGAGCTGAACCTGGGGGATGACGAGCGGCTCTTCGACAAGCTCGAGGTAATTCACCGTGCCCTGAGAGGTGCAAGGGTCAGATACACGATCACAACGAGGACGAACCTAGAGGAAGGCCTCGACGGAATGACCAGGCATCCCGTCACGCATGTCGTCGATCAGAAGCCCGTAGAGCTCAAGAAGATGGTCTACAGAGCGAAGCTAGACAGGTGGCGTGACATGGGCCTTGATGTCTCGGAGCTCGAGCCCTTGCTCGACAAGGACCTTGACCATTTCAAGGAGGCCAGCAAGAGATTCCTCAGAACCCATTTGGACAACCTCTCGGTCGTCAAGGACAAGCACCCTCCGGAAAACCAAATCGATGGCGAAGTCCTGGCTCTGCTCAACGAGGAGGGCCGCTCGATCCAGGACATAATCAGTCTCTCTGGCTACTCAGAAGACATCATCACGCTCTCGCTCGGCAGACTGATATCCGCTGGCAGCGCGACCAGATGCCAGAAGGAATCAGCTGAGTTGTTCTGCCTAGTCCCGCCGCCCGCGCCGCCGATGAGAAAGGCGCTGAAGATCTTGCCAGCACAGGATGACGCCGAGGCCGAGGAGCGCGTGAGAATCTCCATTCAGCCCGATGGTTCGACCAAGGACCAGATCATGAGGGCTTCTAGGCTGCCGATAGATCAGGTCTCGACTGCACTTCTGTCGCTTTCGAAGAACGGTAAGGTGAGGGTTGTGCGAAAGGGAAAGCGTGCGATCTTCAAACTCATGTGAACCGATGCATAGCTGGCCCACGGATGTGGCAACATATTTCTACAAAGGTTTAATAGAGAACCCCACGATTGAGCGGCCATCTTGGTTTGGGACGCATGCGTGCTCTTGCAATCAGAGATGTCAGGTTCAAACACGAGGGCTCTGATCAGTGGGCCCTCGACGGGCTGTCGCTCGATGTCGATAAGGGCGAGTTCGTTTCAGTCCTGGGTTGCAATGGCGCCGGCAAGTCCACTTTGTGCCTTCTATCGAACGGTCTGATCCCGCACGCAATCCATGGAGAGCTGCATGGCAAGGCAGAAGTCTTCGGCATGAACGTCACGGAGAAGACAGTGGCCGAGCTCGCAACCGTCGTTGGGATTGTCTTCCAGGAGCCTGAGAGCCAGCTCTTCTGCATGAGCGTCGAGGAGGAGGTCGCGTTCGGACCGGAAAACCTCGCTGTGCCGAGGGAGGAGATAAGGGAACGGGTTGAATGGGCACTGGACCTGGTCGGAATGAGCGGCTACAACGATCGTTCACCCTTCACTCTTTCTGGCGGGGAGAAGCAGCGAATCGCGATTGCCGCCGCGCTATCGATGCGCCCCGACATGCTCGTCCTCGACGAGCCTGCCTATGCGCTCGACCCAGTCGGAAGGACGGAGCTCTACATGGTGCTGAGGGAGCTGAAGGTCCGCCACGGCGTTACCGTTCTTCTCGCCGAGAGAGACGCAGAGGAGGCCGCGCTGTACTCGGACAAGATAGTCCTGATGAGGTCCGGCCAGGTGGCAGCCTCTGGCTCGCCTAAGGACATGCTGCGGGACCCAGAGAAGCTGAGAGCCCTTGGGATAGTGCCTCCGCAGATGTCCGATGTGGCGTCGCTGCTAAACGCAAGGTTGCCTGGAGCGGACTTCTCATTCATCACAGTTGACGAGGCGGCGCAGGCTATAACCGAGAGCCTCGCAAGGCAGAAATCCGGGAGGCAATCATGATCCCGTCCCCATCTTCTTCCAGCTCAGGTGACAAGATCATCTCGGTGCGGGACCTCAAGTTCACTTATGAGGGAGGGCTCGAGGCCCTCAAAGGCGTGAACCTCGATATCAGGCGAGGCGAGTATGTTGCTATAGTGGGGGGTAACGGTTCCGGGAAGACCACCCTCGCGAAGAACCTTAACGGCCTCCTGAGACCGACAAACGGCTCAGTGACGATCAATGGCAAGCCCGCGTCGGATCAGACAGTCGCGCAGCTGGCGAGGATCATCGGATATGCGTTTCAAAACCCGGATCACCAGCTCTTCTGTTCGTCCGTGGCGGAGGAGCTCGAATTTGGTCCCCGGAACCTGGGCTACGCCGTAGAGGAGATGACGAGTAAAGTCGAGCACGCCATCAACGCACTTGACCTGAAGGCGCTGAGAGACAAACCGCCGCTCTCCCTAACATTGGGCGAGAGGAGGAGAGTCTCAATCGCCTCAGTCTTGGCAATGGATCCCGAGGTCTTCATACTCGATGAGCCAACAACAGGCCTCGATGCGCGCGAGACCGATGATTTCATGGCAAGCATCGACGGGCTCAGCCGAGAAGGCCACACGCTCATACTGATCACCCACGACATGAGCCTCGTGGCAAAGCATGCGAGACGAGTTGTAGTTATGTCCGAGGGCAGGGTCGTCCTGGATTCGGACCCCGGAGGAGCGTTCTCAGACTTGGAGCTCCTGCTCAAGAGCAAGCTCGTTCCCCCTCCAGTTGTCCAGTTGGCTCACAGACTGTCCGCAATTGGCGTGCCACGAGAGACACTCTCGCCGGAGGAGCTTGTGTTCCGAATAATGCTAGTAAGAGGTGGCTCCCAGTGACGGGATTCGTCGACCTGTACACGGAGTCCGACACATTCCTACACAGGATGGACCCGAGGGTGAAGATTGTGGCGGTGCTCCTGCTCAGCCTACTCGCATTCATCCTATCTAGCCTGACGTCCCTCGTCCTCCTGCTCTCCTTCGTATTTCTGTTGCTCTTCCTTGCACGAGCAAGCCTGTCGAAGACGATGTTCGCGCTCAAGTTCGTGCTGAGATTGATGGTCCTGATCGTCATCCTTTGGCCGTTCTTCGACCCCCACGGAACGCCAGTTCTGTTGTCCATCGGCCCGCTCAAGATAACCCAGCCCGCGATTTTGAAAGGCTTAACATCGGCCGTGCGAGTCGGCTGCCTCGCCTGCGTATGGTACATCCTCATGTTCACGACCTCCCAGAGGAACCTCGTCCTCGCCTTGGTCAAGCTCGGCCTCAGGTTTGACTTTGGGCTCACAGTTGCGGTCTCTTTGAGATTCTTTCCCACATTCGTCTCGACAATAGATTCCGTCATGGACGCGCAGAAGGCCAGAGGGATGGACTTCTCCAAGGGTGGTCTTCTCAGGAGATCGAAGAAGTACGTTGCGGTGCTCGTACCTGCTGTTGTGTCGGCGCTCAGGATGGCAGATTCCCTTAGCCTCGCACTGCAGTCCAGAGCCTATGGCGCGAGGCATGATAGGACGTATCTAAGGGACCTTCGTATGAGGGGTTCGGACTATGTCGCTCTCGCAATCACGCTCTCCGTTCTTCTCGCATCAGTGGTCGCGAAGTTTGCCTATGCCGTTCATCTCTGAAGGTCGGCGAATGGACATTCTGATTCTACAGGGTTTAAGTAGAGCCATCTCATTAGGGTCGTCGGCGAAAGATGAGAACCTTGAGAGTCCCCAGGCAACGTGATTATCTCAGCTCGTCGAGAGCAGCGTTCGCTCTTTCGATTGTGTTTCTCATGGTCATGATACCCGCATGCGTGATCGAGGCACATGCGACTCAGCTGGGGACAGCTGCGTCCCTGGCCGTGCAGAATCCAGGTGAGATCCCGGTCGCAGACGCGGGACCGGATCAGAGGGTCAGTGCCTGGCACACTGCAGTGTTCGACGGATCTGGATCGACTGATGACATAGGCGTAGTCAACTACACGTGGACTTTCGTATACGACAGCGAGAATCAGACTCTGTACGGCATCCGCCCCGACTTCAAGTTCTACACCCCGGGCACTTATGTTGTGAAACTTAACGTGACGGATGCTGACGGCAACTACAATACGGACATCATGACCATCGTAGTTGAGAAGAACTTCCTGATGAAGTACTGGACGGCACTTCTCTTCGGGGCGCTCATCATCGTAATTCTAGCGCAGCTAATCGTGACGATGCGCAAGAAGAAATTCGTGTCGCCCAAGGTGGTGGCAACTTACGGAGTTCTGGGGGCGCTCACAGCAGCAATCACAATGGCGACCTATGTTCCGTTCGCCCCCACAAAGGGCTACTTCAACGTCGGCGATTCGATGGTGTTCTTCTCCGCCCTGGCTTTCGGATGGCGGACCGCAGGGATATGTGGCGGGTTCGGATCCGCAGCAGCGGACATACTGCTCGGCTCGGGCTTCTTTGCACCTCTCACCCTTGTTGCCAAAGGCTCCGAGGGCCTGGTGTGTGGCGCCATCAGCAAGATGGGGGGCGGGAGAAAATGGGCGATCATCGTGGGCGTCGCTGCCGGGGGGATGTGCATGGTGTTTAGCTACTTCTTCGGAGAGCTGCTGCTCCTCAACGTCGGTATTGGCGCGGCCTTGCTGGAGGCCGTGGGCAACATCTTTCAGGTCGTCATCGGTGGGACAATAGGCATCCTCCTGTCCCATTCCGTGAAGCGGGCATATCCAGCTCTGATGAAGGCCTAGGCTTCAGGGGCTAGAAAGGAGAGGTCTGGAGACTCCTTCGCTGCCGCTTCTACTTCTTCGACTTCGCGAGCTCCTTGTCTCCGATCTTGTCCTTCGGCATTAGCCTCTTCATGCCTGCCATCATGTTCATGCCGAAGTTCATCAGGAACCCGGGTATCGATATTCCGAATCTAGTTCCCGTCTCGACCATCTTTCCTGGATTCATAATTCCCTTCGGGTCCATGAGCTCCTTGATCGATCTTATCAGAGCCGCCCCATCCTTCCCCCTGTACTTGCTCAGGTTCCCGGCGAAGAACACGCCGAGCCCGACAGCCCTCCCACCGTTCTCCCAGGCTATGTCCCCGAGCTTCTTCCCGAACCCCATGGCGGCGGTCGACCTGAAGAAGTTGTGTTCGTCAGTGAGGTAGTATGGCATCAGCATAACGGTGTTGTTGTCTGCGACCGTTCCTATTGTCGGAGCCTTCAGCTTCATCTGCTTGACGAGCTTCTGTGTCTCTGCCAGCACATTCTCGAACGAGTCGATTGGGACAAGGATCTCACCTGGGATGGCGCCAGCGCCCATCTCCCTGACTCTGAACTCGTAGTTCCTCTCCTCCCACTCGTGGTCGGCAATCTCCCGAGGCTCCTTCTTTCCTCCCGTTGACGTCATGATCTTGTTCAGGGACTTCTCCTCAAGGTCCACCGATTCCTTGGAGCCAGTGAGCATGCAAGTTATCATGCATCCAACATCTGGAGCTTCCTTGCCGATGGCCTTGAGGTACTCGAAGTGCAGCCCGTCGCTGAACATGATGTGCATCGGCGTGACATTGCTTCGGACCAGCTTCCTGAGGGCTGGAGCGAACTTCGAGAGGTTTTCGAACGAGTAGCTCGCCGGCCTCATCTCCTCTGGTTTCGGCAGGATGCTCATCGTGACCTCAGTGATGATGCCCAAGGTGCCCTCGGAACCGACGAATAGCCAATTCAGGCTTGGTCCGCCGCCGTTCGATGGTACGCGCTTGTCGCCTGTATGAATGATGACGCCGGTCGGCAGGACCACTTCGAGGTCCCTGATGAGGTCTCCCGCAGTCCCGTACTTGTACGCCCCGATGCCCGTGCCGCCAGTCCCGATCCATCCTCCAAGAGTCGCTGAGGGTGCGCTGCTCGGATAGCACGGCAAGAAGAGCCCCTTTGCATCCAGAGTATCAGCCAGCTCCTTCCAGGTGACCCCCGGTTGCACAGTGACTGTGAGGTTCTTCTCGTCAATTGCGACGATCTTGTTCATGGCTGTCATGTCGAAGACATATCCGCCCTTCACGGGGACCGCACCCCCAAGGCCCCATGTCCCTGCGCCCCTCGGCACTATCGGCGTTGTTGTCGCATTGGCCTTCTTGACCCATTGGGATACCTCCAGGACATGCGACAGCCTGACGACCTGGTCCGGCATGGTCTTGAAGATGATGTCCATCTCTTTCGGGAGCGGTGCGAGGTCGTGGCTGTACAGTCTCCTCTCCATCTTGTCATCGGACGTTTCCATCTTCAACACCTGCCTGCGATAGTCATGCGCACATACGCGCGTCGGATGGTATTACGTCATCCCCAATAAACCTATACGTCATAGTTGGGTGCGTGTCACTGACTACATTCCCGTATGCGGGCAGCTAAAGGAATATGATTTGAGGCGAAAGCTTCTTATCGGACTTTAATCTAGGAGAGCTATACATTCTGACGCGCACGCGTCAGGGGGAGTGAGTATCAGATGCAAGCAGAACTGAGAACAATCGCCCTTTTTGCGGCCCTTATAGGCATCTTCATGGTCATTGGCTATTTAGTCGGATTCATCTTCTACGGCGACCCGATTGTGGGTTCGCTAATCTTCTTGGGTATTGCGGGTCTGATGAACGCCATCAGCTACTTCTTCAGCTCCAAGATCGTCCTATGGTCATACAAGGCGAAGATCGTTTCGAGGGACGAACAGCCGAGGCTGTACAACATAGTGAACAAGATATGCCTGAAGGCCGACCTGCCCATGCCGAAGATCGCGATTGTTCCGACGCAGACGCCGAACGCATTCGCGACGGGCAGGAATAAGAAGAACGCAGTCGTCGCAGCCACGCAGGGAATACTCAATCTCTTGTCTGATGACGAGCTCGAGGGCGTGCTCGCGCACGAGATGGCCCACGTGAAGGACAAGGACATCCTAGTCATGTCCATAGCGGCGACCATCGCGGGAGCCATATCATTCGCGGCCAGGATGTTCCTCTGGAACTCCATGCTCGGAGGGAGCCGAGGCAGGGGCAACGGAAACGCGATCCTGCTCCTGGTGGCGGCGATAACCGCTCCCCTGGCGGCGATGCTGCTTCAGCTCGCAGTCTCGAGGAACAGGGAGTACAAGGCGGACAGAGAGGGCTCGCTCATGATACAGAAGCCGCTCGCGCTGGCCCGCGCTCTTGAAAAGCTCGAAGAGGGCAACAGGCGGAGGCCAATTCAGTCTGGGAACCCGGCGACATCGAGCATGTTCATCGTGAACCCCTTCAGGGGAGGTGGTATGATGACACTTTTCATGACCCACCCCCCGATTGCAGCGAGGATTCGCAGGCTGGAAGAACTTGCCCAGCAGACGGGATACATAGGCTGAGCCGTCCGATAAACCCTAACCAACCTTTTCCCACTTTTCGAGCTGCAGAACGCTAGATAGTGTGCCACCGCGCTTGATCTCCTCGCGCACTCTGTTCTCTCGTTCCATGACGTCGAGGGAACGATTGGCTACCTCTACTGCGGTCTCCTGGGGCACAACCACCACCCCGCTCTCGTCTCCAACGACCCAATCGCCAGTCCTGACGGGGATTCCTCCGCACACAATCTCGTGGCCTATGCCGCCATAGCCTTTCGGCTCGCCCGCGTTGGATGAGACGTGCCTCGAGAAGCAGGGGAATCTCATCTCTATGATCGAGTCGATGTCCCTAGCTGCCCCGTCAATCACAACGCCTGAGACTCCCTTCGTCTTGCAGCTCCAAGAAGCCAGCTCTCCCCAGACCGCAATCTCTCCCCCACATGCATCAACTACGATTACATCGCCGGGCTTCGCCCTATCGATGGCCTCGACGGGCTTCGCCCAGTCGCCGTTCACAGTGTGAACCGTCAACGCCCTCCCGACCATCTTGACATTGTGGCTAATCCTCGGCAGGATGCCTTTCATAGCCCCCTTCTTGTGCTGTGCATCGGCCACGTTGCATGAGGAGACCTTCGAGAACGCTTTGAAAAGTCCCTCCTCGGAGTACTTCTTGAAGAGGTCCGTCTTGACCTTCTCTCCTGACTGGATCGCCTTCTTGACCTTTCTCGTAGCCGCACGCACATCCTTCGCCTTGATTATCGCGCCGCCGACGATAACGATCGATGCCCCAGCCTTGAGAATGTCCGGCGCCGTCTCGCTGTTGATTCCTCCAGCAGCCGCGATTGGGATCCCGACTGATTTGGCTAGCCCCTTGAGTTCCGAAAGAGGGGAGCCGCCGACCATCTGCTCGTCAACGCCCACATGCACACAAACATAGTCGGCTCCCATCTTTTGTACCTGCTTTGCCCGCGCGATCTTGTTCCCGACGTTGAAAAGGTCGACCATGATTTTGGACCCGTACTGACGGGCGCTGAGCAGCGCTTCTGTGACTGTGGGGTCCGACGAGACCCCTAGCACGACGACCACATCGGCCCCGGATTTCGCGGCTATCTCGACCTCAGCTCCGCCCACATCTATCGTCTTCATGTCCGCGACTATCGTATGGCTCGGAAATCTCTTCTTCAGCCTGCGGACGATCTCCATGCCTTCGCTCTTGATGAGTGGGGTGCCGACCTCGATCCAGTCAGCTCCTCCAGCCACCGCTTCCTCCGCTATCTTGAGCGCGCGATCTCCGTGGACTAGGTCGAGGGCTACCTGCAGGACGGGCTTCATCGGGTTCGAAGACCCGCATCCTGTGATAAAAACATGTCGAAGTCAGGTACGCGTCTCTCATACTGACTCCCCCTCTCTCTCGAAGCAGACATCGCTTTTCGTCCTGGAGAGACCCTGAAAGAAACCATAATAAGTTGTTCACATCATTCTAAAAGAATGATGCCTCAGCGGACCGGCGATCGGGAGAGATGCGTTACGGGCATAGACGGCCTCGACACAATCCTCTATGGTGGCATCCCAAGGGCGAACACCGTCCTTCTCACGGGCAGCTGTGGGACCGGGAAGACCTCGTTGGCCTTGGAGTTCCTGATTCATGGAGCCATCAAAGGGGAGAATTCGCTCTTCATCTCGGTGACTGAGAACTCGGAGAAGCTGCTGGACAACATCATGCCCTACAGGTTCTTCGACAGGGGCCTGATCAAGTCGGGCAAGCTTGTGTTCGTCGACCTCCCCGTGATGTACGAGAGGCTCGGCATGACGAAGCCAGAGATGACCATGGAGGAGATAGATCTTCTCGTCACCGCGATCGCCGGCCTCGCGAACGAACTCGGGACGAAGCGTCTCGTCATGGACTCGATCACCTCTGTCTGCTACAAGCTGAAGACTTCCGAGAAGATCAGAGACTTCATTCTCAAGCTAAGCAAGGCTCTCTCGGACATGGATGTGACATCCATCCTTGTGAGCGAGGTCGGGGCTCATAGCGCCACGTACTCCATGTTCGGCGTGGAGGAAGCGATATCCGACGGGATCGTCCTCATGGCCAATATGGAGAGAAGAGGGGACCTGTTGAGAACTCTCCAGGTTATCAAGATGCGTGGTACGACCCATTCCAGGGCGAAGTACGTGCTCGACCTGACCCCCATGGGGGTCCTGCTGGTGCCATTGCTGAAAGGAGGGAGCTCGGGAGCATGAGCGACACAAAGGTCTCGAGCACCGTCGGCGAGCAGCTACTGGAGCTCCCGCCTTCCTCCGCCATTTCGCTTCAGATGAGCGTTGACAGCTACCTCGATGTCCTCGGCGGCATGCTGGACCAGTTCGCCAACAAGAAGGGCATGGACACTATCTACGTGACCGCGACGATATCCTCCGAGGCGATCAAGCGGGTGCTTGCGGCGCTGGATATCGACACTTCGCGGGTGTTCTTCGTCGACTGCATATCCCACATCATGATGGGCGCGTCGTCCGTGCAGCAGGACGAGCACGCCACCCTGGTCGAGAGCCCGACCATGCTCGAGAACATCATGCTGAAGGTCGAGTACCTCATCAGGAGGTCGGAGGCCGAGCACAAGCTCGTCATAATCGACTCCATAAACTCCCTGGCGATACACAACAACAACTGGATCCTCTCCGAGTTCCTGCACATTCTCGTCTCGGGCCTGCGCGCCCGGGATGTCTACACTATCATCCTCTCGGTCGAGGAGCACTCGACACCGGAGATCAACAATATGGTCAACCTAGTGTGCGACACTGCAATACGTACCGGCGGAAAGGAGGGCTGATGTGAAGTTCACGAGCATCGGCATCCCAGCGCTCGACGAGCACATCGGGGGCGGAATACAGAAGGGATCCACAGTGCTGGTGATGGGCGCACCCGGTTCGGGGACCGAGTTCTTCGCCAAGCAGTTCGCTTCAGTCGGCCAGGAACCCGTGACCTACTTCACCTCTACTGAGAGGGACGAGGACGTCCTGAACGTCATGCGGGAGTACGGTTGGAGGACCGACCTGAGGATCGTGAACATAGGTTCGAAGTACTTCGAGGTCGTGCTGGCGAAGAAGCTGGAGATCAGCAGGTTCAGGCAAGAGGGCATAACTCTCGGCGACATCAGGCGGTTCAGGGACAAAGACTCCCTGAAGGAGGAGAACTTTCTGACATACCTCGCGTACGAGATCTCGAAGCTCACCCCGCCTTTCAGGGCCGTCATCAACTCCCTCGACTTCTTCCTGGAGAACTACGATAGCGCCGAGGTGCTGATGGCCATGAGGACCATCAAGGCCCACACGCAGCACTCTGAAAGCGTCACACTGATGACAATGCTCAAAGGTGTACATGAATCTAGGATCCAGAGCAGCGTGGAGGACCTGGCCGACGTGACCCTGGAGCTCGATAGGGAGAAGGTCGGGCAGGAGTTCAAGAAGTTCATAGTCGTGCAGAAGGTCAGGAACAGGCCGGGGATGGTAGGCATAATACCACTGACCTTCGACAAAACGGGTATAAAAACCGGTTAGAGGATGTTCGGAGCGTTTGCACAACCGATGCGGGATCCCCCGTCGCATTTCCCAGGAAAAGCGACGTTTTCAACTTGCTGGCTATCTCCAAGAAGACTATGTCTTCTTCTCATCCCCAGGAATGCGACATAGCCAGATGACCCTAATCGGCAAAAGCCGAAGCGAGTAACGCCCGACTATGATAATCACCCGGAAAGGTATATAAACTCGGCTCAGGCGTATTCATCACTGTGCGGGCCGAAAGGTCCGCAGGAGGACATAATACCATGAAGAAAACGTGGACAATCCGCAAGGATGCCAAAGCTGTGTCCCCGGTCATTGCGACCATCCTGATGGTCGCGATCACCGTTGTTCTAGCGGCCGTGCTATATGTCATGGTCCTAGGATTCAACACCGGTGGCGGGGTAGCGAAGGGCGTCCAGATACAGAGAGCGCCATATTCCGGAGGGTACCAATTCACCCTCACGCCGACTGAGGCGCTAACGTGGGAACAGGTAACCGTGGTCATACAGGAGACATCTCCTGCCATAGCCAGCGGAACATGGAGCACCCTCTCAGCCACAACCTTGGGCGGAGGCGGTGTGAAGGTTCAGGCATGCGGCGTACAGGTCGTTGACGGGAACAAATGGCTGAATGTGACGGACCTCAGTGGCAATGGCGAATTGAGCACCGGAGACTACATGACCATAACTGGCTCATATACATCTGGTCATGTCTACAAGGTCGTCTTGCTGTACAAGCAGGACGGCAGCACGATGGGCAGTCTCCAGTGGACCGCCTAGATACTCGGCGTCCGAGCGGATCATTGAAACCCGACAAACCCCTTCCCATTATTCTCTTTTGAACTCTGTCTGAGCCAGGGCTTTTCCTCTTGGATGCTGGCATCCGGGGCAACAAATATCCATCCAATGGACATTGCCCAGAGGAGTACCATGTGTGCGGAAGAGATCAATGTCCTGGACGAGCCCTCCGCCGAGGAGTTCGTCCTGAAGCTTCTCAGGGAGCGGGGACCGATGAGCACGATGGAGATCGAGAAATCCGCCCGGAAGGAGCACAAGAAGTGTCCGGACCAGACGGTGCTCTTTCTTGCGAAGATGAAGAAGAAGGGCCTCATCATGGGCGAGGCCTCGATTCAGAAACGCGGCTGGCTGTGGCGGGTTCCTTAGACCTCAGGTTCCGCCTGGGTGGTCATAGACAATGACCGAAGTCCTGGCGATCTGGTCGGTCCACTTCTGTCTTGGGTCGTTGGTGTCGACCGCCATGCCGACGATCCAGTCCAGCAGCAGGAACACGACGAAGATCTTGGAAACGTCCCTCATCAGCGCCTGGGGAAAGGACATCTTCCCGGATGTCGGGACCGCCTTCAGGTGCAGAATGAGCTTCCCCACCGTCCCTCCGATTGCGGTGTCCAGCAAGGCACAGTAGAGGAAAAGCAGAACGCCAGACAAGAGTCCCGGGTAGAAATACGGGTACCCCAAAAGCGTAAACAAGAGCCACATGGGCAGGTAGATTATGACTGCGTCCAGCACAATGGCCACGAACCTTCTGAACCAGTGCTCTTGCAGGACCTTGTCCTTGCTTAGATAGTCGAACCCTGTGACCATTCAACGACCTCCCTGCTCGGATGGCGCCCTGGCCTATATTCCTTTCCTTGAGCTGGAGCCGCCACTCAGATCGCCCGTCTCTCATCACTCTTTCAGCAGGAATTCTTTCTTCATCGTGGCGGCGGCATATTGTCCAGGGACCTTAATGAACCCTTGGCCAGTTTCGCCACTCATCGACGTGCATTTCTATATAGTCAGAGGCGTACTGGGCGTCTGAATGGCAGACATAAGGCTCTACGCCATAATGGAACGCGAAGACGATCCCAAGAAGTGCACAGCCGCGAGGCTTGTGAAGGCCGGCGAGCTCAGAGAGGTGAAAGGCAGCTCAGGCCCTCCCAGGGGAGCAGTGGTGCTGGACCCTGAGGCGGAGACGGCGATTTCGAGGGAGGACCGCAGCGCGGCATCGAAGTTCGGTATTCTGGTCCTCGACTGCTCTTGGAACCGGCTAGAAAAGTTCCCCGTGATCCGGAGAGGCCTAAGGCACAGGGCGCTTCCGTTCGTCCTTGCGGCCAACCCGACGAACTTCGGCAAGGCGCAGAGGCTCAGCAGCGCAGAGGCCTTGGCTGCCTCGCTCTACATCATAGGGGAGAAGGTGAGAGCCGAGAAGCTGATGTCCAGGTTCAAGTGGGGCCCGACGTTCATCGACATCAATAGAGCGCTCCTCGACCAATACGCGGCCGCGGAGACTAGCTCGGAGGTCGTGAGGGTCCAGAACGATGTGCTGCGTAGCCTGGTTGTAGCAGCAAAGGATGAGAGATGACAGAGACCAACTACCTTTTGTATCCAATATGCGATTCCCGATACCCTTTCGTCCAAGGATTTCTGAACGGGCGGGGCATCGGCGATAATGATGATTCAAAGAGGGGATGAGAACGCCCAAGGAGTACACGCCTGAAGACCTGGTCGCCATCTGGGAGGAGTTCCTGGGGGGCGAAGAGCGGAGGCACCAGGTCGCTGCGATCGCAGACCTCTATCCCGATGTCAGAAGCATGTATGTGGACTTCCTGGAAGTCGAGAAGTTCGATCCCGACCTAGCGAACTACACGCTCGTCAATCCTACGCTCTCTCTCAGGTCCGCAGAGGAGTCGATGAGGCGCATGGTCTCGCATGCCCTGACCAGTCCTTTCCTGCACTTCAGAATCAAGAACCTCCCGCGGGATTCGCGGATCGATGTTCGGAAGCTCAGGGCGAAGCACCTGGGAGCGTTCGTCTCGGTCGAGGGCCTTGTGAGAAAGGCAACTGAGGTTCGGCCCCGGGTCACAATCGCGGAGTTCGAGTGCATTCGATGCGGCCACAGAATATCCGTTGAACAGGAGGGGATGCAGTTCCACGAGCCTCTGGAATGCCCCAAGGACGACGGTGGGTGCGGCAGGGGGACTGGTTCCACAAAATTCAGGTTGCTCACAGACCCGTCGAAGTTCGTCGATACCCAGAAGATAGAGGTCCAGGAGCCGCCTGAGGGGCTCAGGGGAGGCGCTCAGCCTGAGCGATTGGTGGGGTACATCGAGGACGATGTCGCCGGCAAGATATCCCCGGGCGACAGGATCATCATCAACGGCATCCTGAGAAGCGTACAGAAGGGCGCCCAGGTCAAGTCAACGCTGTTCGACATAAGCCTGGATGTCAACTCCGTCGAGTACGAGGAGCATGAGTACGAGGAGATCGCGATCACCCCGGAGGACGAGGTCAAGATCCGCGAGATTGCAGGCGCCCCCGATGTCTTCGAGAAGATCATCATGTCCATCTCTCCAACGATCTACGGCTATCAACAGGAGAAGGAGGCACTTGCGTTGCAGCTCTTCGGAGGCGTCTCAAAGGTCCTGGACGACGGCACAAGGATCAGAGGGGACATACACATAGTCATGATAGGAGACCCAGGCACAGCGAAGTCCCAGATACTCCGCTACATGGCCCTGCTTGCCCCCAGGGGCATATACACTTCTGGCAAAGCCTCCTCGGCTGCAGGCCTGACGGCGGCTGCCGTCAAGGACGAGTTCGGGGAGGGCAGGTGGACCCTGGAAGCGGGCGCGCTCGTGCTCGCGGACAAGGGCCTCTGTTGTATCGACGAGCTAGACAAGATGAACGATCAGGACAGATCCAGCATACACGAAAGCCTCGAGCAGGGCACGATATCCGTCGCGAAGGCCGGCATCACGGCCACACTCCAGTCCAGGTGCGCCGTGCTGGGCGCCGCAAACCCGAAGTATGGCAGATTCGACGAGGCTAGGAATATAGCGGACCAGATCGACCTGCCCCCCGCGCTGCTCTCAAGGTTCGATGCGATATTCACGATGACAGACAGACCCGAGTCCGAATACGACCGTCGGCTCGCGCAGCACATACTAAAGGTCCATCGCAGGGGCGAGCTCAGGGAGCACGAGGCGCCTGACAGGATCTCGGAGATTGATAGCGCGGAGATCATGAAGGAGAGCGAGGGGCTTGTGCCCGCCATCGACCGCGACTTCCTTCGGAAGTACGTCGCGTTCAGCAAGCGCATCACGCCCATCATAAGCGAGGAGGCGATGCGCACGCTGGAAGGATATTATGTATCGATACGCAAGCTTGGGGAGGGCGAGGAGGCGTCCGTGCCCATCACCCCCAGGCAGCTCGAGGCGCTGATAAGGCTCTCCGAGGCCAGCGCAAGGGCAAGGCTGAACCAGATGGTGACGGCGGACGACGCGAACAGGGCGATCAAGATAGTCGAGTACTACCTCGGGAAGGTCGCGAGCGAGGGCGGCAGACGGGACATAGACCTCATCGCCACCGGCACCAGCAAGAGTCAGCGCGAGCAGATCTACGTGCTCAGGAACCTGGTCCAGCAGCTCTCAGAGGACCGCAGGGGCGTGAGCACCGAGGAGCTCGTGCAGAAGGCCAGCGCAGAGGGGATACCCGAGGACAGGGTGAGGGCCCTGCTCAAGCGCCTCAGCGACGCTGGAGAGGTCTACTCGCCGACGCCGGGGTTCTTCAGGCTGGCAAGCGAGGAGCGCATCGGATGATATGCATCAAGATCCACACACAGGGCAGGGAGCTCCTAATAGCCGCGTGTGACCAGGACATCCTCGGGAAGACCTTCAGGTCGAAGGACAGGGGGCTCAGGCTGGAGGTCCTGGAGTCATTCTACAGAGGAGACACCGGAGACGAGGAGATGCTCGTCTCGAGGCTCGAAATGGCCACGATAGCGAACCTCGTGGGCGAGAGGACCGTGGCGATAGCCGTCAAACACGGTTTCGTCGACCCCGAGTGCGTGCTGACGATTGGTGGGGTGCCCCACGCGCAGATTGCGAGGATGATCTGATTGTTCTGCGTCGAGTGCGGGCGCGAGGAGCCCGAGCTGATAGGTTCGCTCTGCCGCGACTGCTATTCCAAGAAGCACATTCAGGCCTCACTACCGGACCACGTGGACGTCACAATTTGCGCCCACTGTTCGTCCGTCCTCCTGGGCGAGGATTGGGAGGATGTGGAGTCCATAAGGGAGGCTGCGGAGGCTGTGATCCGGCGAGCGGTGTCGATCCCCAAGGGCGTGGCCATCTCGGACCTGGGCGTGCTGCTGTCGGAGAGGGACGAGAGGAATCTGGCAGCCAAGGTCCATGTCGTCCTGTCCTCGGAAGGGCTCTCCGTCGAGAAGGAGCTCTCGACTACGGTTAGGCTGAAGCGCGGGTCGTGCAAGGAGTGCTCGAAGCAGCAGGGAAACTACTACGAGGCGGTGCTCCAGCTCCGGGGCAACGAGCGCTCTCTGCCGGACAACATCCAGCGGGAGATCGAGAGGCATATCAGGGACAGGGTCGCCGGGATGAGGAAGTCCAACCGCGGGGTATTCATCAGCAAGATCGAGCGCGTCAAAGGCGGGCTGGATTTCTTCTTCAGCACATCTCAGGCGGGCAGAGCGATCGCGAGGGAGCTCCAGGAGTCCTTCTGTGCTGAGTTCAAGGAGTCCTCCAGCCTCTGGGGCAAGCGCGAGGGCGAGGAGATCTACAGGATGACGTTCCTGGTCCGGCTCCCAGGGTTCGGCCCTGGAGATATGATAGAGTTCCAGTCGAGGGACTACTATGTCCGGGGAATGTCCAGGGGCGTCGTTCACGCCATCGACCCCATCTCCGGGGAAGAGCGTCCAGTCAGGTTGAGGGAGCTCGAGGCTTGCACGCTGGCAGCCCCGAAGTCGAAGATCGTGAAGGCCGTCGTGCTCTTCGAGTCAGCCTCGGAGCTACAGGTGCTGGACCCAGACACGATGGCCCAGGTCGATCTTAGGAAACCCGCAGGGTTCAGCCGGACGAGCGATCACGTGCGCCTCGCGAAGACGAGACTCGGCACCTATCCGTTGAGCGATAGCTGGTAATTGCGCCTTTTCTGTCGGGTCCAATCAAAAGGCATTAATTCTCTAGTCTCCTTCCGAGGTCCCGAGGTCGTAATGATGGTCAACGAGACGGACATCCAGAACGCAGTCGTTGAGCTGCTCAGGAAAACCGTCGTCAAGCTCCCGGCTGACGTGGAGGAGACCCTGAAAAAGGCCTACGCCAGCGAGACTGACGAGGTCCCGAGGATGCAGCTCAAGGCGATCATAGACAACATGGAGCTCGCGGAGAAGGGCAACACCCCGATGTGTCAGGACACGGGCGTCACCATCTTCTATGTGACCCTTCCGAGGGAATGCAAGGTGAATGTAGAGAAGGGGATCGTGGAGGGCGTCAGAAAGGCCACCAAAGAGGTACCTCTGAGGCCGAATGCCGTTCATCCGCTCACCAGGAAGAATCCGGGCGACAACGTCGGCGAGAGGATGCCGTACATCAACTGGAAGGTCGCGGACCAGGACTATATCGAGATCACTGTGATGACCAAGGGCGCGGGCTCTGAGAACATGAGCCAGCTCGCGATGCTTACTCCGAGTGCAGGCCTGAAGGGCATAAAGGAGTTCGCTCTCAACACGGTCCTGAGGGCCGGGAGCAACCCGTGCCCGCCTACGGTCATTGGCATGGGCATCGGTGGCTCCGCGGACATATGCATGAAGCTGGCCAAGGAGGCCCTGCTCAGGCCGATCAACCAGAGGCACAAGGACCCCGAGATCGCCAAGCTCGAGACAGAGCTGTTCGATGCGATGAATATGCTGGGCATAGGCCCCATGGGCCTTGGGGGCAAGACGACCATGCTCGGGCTCAACATAGAGTATGCCTACTGTCACACCGCCAGCCTGCCCGTCGCAATAAACGTCCAGTGCTGGGCGGCCAGGAGAGGGACCGTGAGGATATATCCGGACGGGAAGCTGAGATTCCCGACCCATGAGAGGTGATGAACGATGCCAAAGAAACTAAAAACCCCGCTCGCGGAGAGCGATGTGCGCTCGCTCAAGGCAGGCGAGACTGTCTACATCGACGGCGTGATATACACGGGCAGGGACGAAGTCCACATTCATGCCCTCGATTACCTCGAGAAGGGCAAGAAGATACCCGTGGATTTCAAGGGGAGCGCGCTGTTCCACTGCGGCCCGATCATGAGGAAGGTAGGGGAGAAATGGGAGGTCGTGGCTGCCGGTCCTACGACCTCATCCAGGATGAACTCGCTCGAGCCGCAGTTCATCGAGAAGTTCAAGCCAGGGGCGATCATCGGCAAGGGCGGCATGTCCCAGCCCACGATCGATGCCATGAAGAAGCACGGATGCGTCTACCTGGCGATCACTGGCGGGGCTGCTGTTCTGGCGGCCAAGGGCATCAAGAGTGTGACTGGCGTGGAGTGGTTCGAGCTGGGCATGCCCGAGGCTATCTGGATTATGATCGCTGACAACTTCGGCCCTCTTACCGTTGGGATCGACTCGCACGGGAACAGCCTGTTCGCCGATGTGGGTGTCAAGGTCAAGGAGAACGAGCAGAAAGTCCGCGAGAAACTAGGGCTCAAGTAAAACCGGAGGGGTCAGCCCTCTTCTTTCTTGATCTTTCTCTCTTTCCCTCGATTCTTTTCCTTCGCGCTGGGCTCTTTCGTCGGTTCCTTTTCCTTCTCCTCGCCTTCAGAAGGCTCTGCAGCCTCATCATAGACCGCTGGCGCCTTATCCGGGGCTTCGAAGGCCCTTATCCGCAGCACCACGGCGAGGGCGAGGATGATGATGGTCAGGAAGAGGGCGAGGATCATCATGGAGTGCGCGAGGTCGAACCCGAATACGAATCCGCCGAACGGCTGGGACAACGGTTCCATAGTAACAATATCCAACCTGACGGTCCCCTCGCTGCTAATTGTGATCGGGCCAATCTGTCTCGGTTTGTAGCCTGAAAGGACGAACCGGACGGTGTAGTTGCCCGATGCAAGCCCCGTGACCTCGAACTGCCCGTTGATGTTGGTGATGCTCAGCCTCTCATCAGACTCTGGTCCGACGATGCTGACCTCCACGCCAGATAGGGGCTGCCTCGAATCGCTCGAGGTTACGTTGCCAATGAGGGACCCACCTGGCAGACTGACAAGATCAATGTTCAGGTCTGTCTGGCCCCCTCTTGGAATGACCACATTCGGGATAGAGATCGCGTAATAGCCCTTGTGGGTGACATTGATTGTGTACGTGCCCGCGGGGATGTTCCTGATTTCATACTCGCCTCTGAGCGAGGAGTTGGCCGAGTAGTTGGTTCCAGCGACCTGAATGCCAACCCCGACCAATAGAACCGAACCAGCTCTGACGACGCCGTAGAGCTTCGTTGGCTTCTCCATCAACTGGAAATTGACACCAGATGTCTCGTATCCGCTGACTACTGTAACAGTGCTGTGGATACTGGTGTTGAACCCGTCAAGGGTTGCCGTAACCGAATACGTGCCTCCTTGAAGGCCTGGTATCCTGTAGCTGCCGTCGACGCTGCTTGCGACCGTGACGGTCAAATCCCCGACCTTGATGGAGACATTCGCCCCTACTAGGGGCTCGAGCGTAGATGCGTGAACGACGATTCCTGAGATCGCTCCCGTTTTAGATGAGAGTTCGAAATCGACAGAGGATACACCGCCTATGTCCAGCACAACATCCTTTGTGAGGTTGACGTATCCGGTCGCGCTCGCAGTCACCGAATGAGTTCCTCCAGGAATTCCCGAGAGCCTGAACGCTCCTCGCGCGTCGGTCAGGTCGGAGTATCCCAGCGCGGAGATGGTGACCGTCGCTCCCGCGATCGTGCCGGTCGAGTCTGATACGCTGCCGAGGATCACCCCGCCTCTGATTTCCAGGTCGACGAACGAGGTATTCGCAGGGGTCAGAACAGGCTGGGCGTTGGGCGACTGGACATAGTTGGGCTTCTCCGCCCAGGTGGTATAGATAGTTCCGTTGGTGTCGGCCAAGAGATCGGTGATAGTAACCTCTCCAGAGGCGTTCGTGAACCATCCACCGGGATTACCAGCTATCTTCACAATTGCGTTCTCAATGGGCCTCCCGACATCGTCAGTAACGTTCGCATGGATCGAGGCCAATCCCGTCTGAAGGGTCCTTGCCAAATCGCTCCCGGATCCCTCTCGTTGGGGTCGCTGCAGGGCTAGAACGGAGCTGATGAACAGAAGCGCAACAAGCCCGACAGCAAGTACGCAGCCCCTTCGATATCCCGTTCTGGCCATCTCAAACCCGCGAACTCTCACAATCACATAGACACGATAAATACATTTGGAGTGCTTCGTCCCTGGACTTCTTTCGGCAGACCATCTCACAACGTATTAATACAGACATGGAATAACGAAGATGAATTCACGGTTGCCTGACATGATCACAAGAGTTACAGACAAGCACGACACCGAGGATGTGCTATCTCTCCTGCACCCGGTGGTCGCGGAATGGTTCCGGGGGAAGTTCGGAGAGGTCACAGAGGCCCAGTCGATGGCCGTACCGCTAATCCACGCTCACAGGAGCGTGCTAGTCTCGTCTCCGACGGGCTCTGGGAAGACGCTGACGGCCTTTCTGTCCATCTTGAACGAGCTCATTCTCGCAGCGTCCCAGAGCCAGCTCGAAGACAGGATCTACGCAGTGTATGTGTCCCCACTCAAAGCTCTCGCGAACGACATCAACGAGAATCTTCTTAGACCGCTCGCTGAGATATCCGCGCTATTCGAGTCCAAGGGTCTGCCTCGTCCTGACGTCAAGGTAGCCGTGAGGACAGGCGACACTCTCCCGAGCGAGAGGCAGAAGCAGGCGCGTTCGCCGCCTCATATCTTCATCACGACTCCCGAGTCACTTTCCCTGGTTCTGTCGACACCCGTTTTCAGCAAGAGATTCGAGAAAGTGGACTATGCAATCATCGACGAGGTCCACGAAATCTGCGACTCCAAGAGAGGCGTCGCTTTGTCGGTGGCGCTCGAACGGTTGCAGAGCTTTTGCCAGAAGGAACTGACCAGGGTGGGGCTCTCTGCAACTGTGGCACCGATCGAGCAGGTGGCCGAGTTCCTTGTAGGCCTGCGGGGCGGTAGGCCTAGAGACGTCAGCATCGTGGAAGTCTTCCAGCAGCGCGATCTTGATCTCAGTGTCCTATGCCCGGCGAGAGACATGACTTCACTGTCATTCGAGGTCGTGAACTCCAAGATGTACGACCTACTCAAGGAGATGATCGAGGAGCATCGCACGACCCTCGTTTTCACCAACACTAGGAGCGGCACCGAGAGCGTTGTTTACAAGCTCAAGGAGCGGGGTCTGGAGCAGGTCGGGACGCATCACGGCAGTCTGAGCAGAGAGACGAGGCTGGATGTCGAGGGTGAGCTAAGGGACGGCCTCCTGAGAGCCGTCGTCTCTTCGACTTCGCTTGAGCTCGGGATCGACATCGGTTCCATAGATCTCGTCGTGCAGATAGGCTCGCCCAAATCCGTAGCGAAAGGCCTGCAGAGAGTCGGACGGGCAGGGCATCAGTACGGTGGGACCTCCAAGGGCAGGATTGTCGTATTCGAGAGCGACGACCTTGTCGAATGCGCTGTCTTGTGCCGCGCAGCCCACAGGAAGATGATAGACAGGGTCACTATACCGATGAATTCACTGGATGTCCTGGCACAATCCGTCGTGGGGATGTCCATAGAGCGACCATGGAAGGTTGGCGAGGCGCTAGACCTAATCAGGCGGTCATATTGCTACAAGGATCTGCAAGAGAGCCAGTTCGAGAGTGTCCTGAACTACCTCGGCGGAAAGGAGGAGTTTGAGGGCATCTACTCTAAGATCTGGTACGACGACAAACTCGGCACATTCGGCAAAAAGCACGGCTCGAGGATGATTTACTATCTCAACCAAGGGACGATTCCCGAGGAGGCCGACTACAAGGTCTTCTCCGAGCGCGGATCCCTGATAGGCTCCCTCTCTGAGAAATTCGTCGAGCGGTTGTCCCAAGGGAACATCTTCGTCCTCGGTGGAAGGAGCTACGAGTTCATCAAGACAAAGGGAACGAAGGCGTTCGTCAAGAGCGCGAGCGGCAGGAAGCCTACGGTTCCGTCGTGGACTGGCGAGCTTCTGCCGAGGAGCTTTGATCTCTCAGTCCAGGTGGGCAGGTTCAGAGGAGAGATGGACGAACGTCTGGAGAACGCGAAGGACCAGGAGATATCGGCTTGGCTCATGAACGAGTTCGATGTCGACGAAGGTTCTGCGACGACCATCATCAACTACTTCAAAGAGCAGAGAATGGTCGCGGAGATACCGACGGACAAGCGTCTTTTGGTCGAAGGCTATGTTGACGCCTCCGGAAACAGGAGTGCGATATTCCACTTCCCATTTGGCAGGCGCGTTAACGACGCTCTCAGTCGGGCATATGCCAGCGTTCTCTCCCAGAAGCTCAGGTGCAACGTCACGGTGTCCGTGACAGACGATAACTTCATGCTGACGGCTCCGAAAGCGTTCGAGATTGAATCGATAGAGAAGCTCGCGACCTCAGGCACGATCGAGCGAATGCTCAGGAGCGCAGTCAAGGATTCGGAGCTCTTCTCGCAGAGGTTCAGACACACCGCGACCAGGAGCTTCATGGTGCTGAGGAACTACAAAGGGCGAGAGCTGTCAGTCGCGAGACAACAGCTTCGGTCTCAGAGGCTACTGGACGCGCTCCACGAGCTGGAATCGTTCCCCGTAATAATCGAAACGTACTCCGAGATACTCACGGATGTGATGGACCTGGAGCACGCTACTGAGGTCCTCGAGAGCATCGAGTCTGGAGAGAGGGAGGTGGGGTACATACCGTTCTCGGGCGTGCCCTCCCCATTCGCTCACAACGTGATTCTGGTCGGCATTTCGGACATAGTCCTGATGGAAGACAGGAGCATGCTGCTGAGGGAGCTTCACAGGAAGGTGCTCGCGAGGGTTCTGGGCGAAGAGGCCGTCGTGGAGTATCAGTTCGATCCGGAGGCGATTGCGGCTTACTTCTCCGCCAAGTTCCCGAAGATAGCCTCGAAGCAAGACATCATGGAAGCCCTCCGCAGGGTCGGCCCCATGAACCTCTTCCGGGAGAAGGGCGAGTGCATATACGCGCACTCCGACGCCCCCTTCGAGAAGCTCAGGGGGTGGTCGAGCGAGCTTCTGAGAGAGGGCAAGGTCAGGTCAATCTGGATCGGCGAGGACGTCTATGTGGCCACGGAGGACTGGCAGAGATGTCTCTGTGTGCATAAGCGGGCCTTCCTTCCGAATTCCACGGAGGAGTCCATCCTCAGGGAACTCTCGAGACAATCGATGGGAACCAACGAGCTGGCTGATGCTCTGGGAATGGAGCGAGACCTGGTCCGCGAAACCCTTAGGAAATTGGAGATCGTCAACGCGGTCTACCGATCGGATATGAAGGGCGAGGCCTACCAATATTCCGTGGCGCCGCCAGCCGAAGGCCAGAAGAAGGAGTGCATTATCAGTTGCGTCCAGAGGCATGTAGCATTCCATGCCCCGATCACAGTAGAGGACCTCGCGTACGAGGTCGGCGTTACCGAACAAGAGGCCGAGGATGCCCTGAGAGAGCTCGTCTCGAAAGAGGTCGCGGTTTCCGGCAGGTTCGTAGTCGGAGAGGAGCAGCAGTACATGCTCTCTCTCGACTACCTCAGACTGCAGTCGAAAGGCTCTCCAAGCTTCGACCGAGACACGATAAGGATCTACTCAGAAAAGAAACAATTCTCACAGCTCTCCTCCGTCCAGGAATTCTTCGACAAGTTCGGCGAGGCGGGGATGTCCTATGACATCTTCCAGAGAGTGAAGGATTTCAGCCTTGCCAAGTTCGGGGAGATGCGCATGAGCAACAAGTTGCTTCTCGGTAGGTTCGTAAGGGGCAAGCTGCGGTATGTGCTCGCGGAAGACGCGCCTTACTATCTCGGCGTCTTCCGGAAGGATCACCTGAACAAGTACGAGTCAGAGATCCTCAAGACGGTCGAGCGGATCGGGTCTGGGACATACCAGGAGCTCGCGGAGGCGACGGGGTTCCCGCCGGACGTCATGAGAGAGCATTTCGATTCCCTCGACCGCAAAGGATTCTTGCTGAGGGCATATGACGAGGCAGAATCATGGAGCTCAAGGAACGTGTACACCGTCTGCGCATTGGAGCCAGAAGGACGCGATCCTTATTCGAGAGTTCTCACAAAGTACCTCCGCGGTTTCGGGCCAGTCACCGCCCTCCAAGCGGCTGCGTATCTCGACGTCGAGGTCGAAGACGCTAGGCGGCTGATTGACAAGGTGGGGGCGAAGAGCTTCAATGTCGGGCTGGAGCGAACGGAGATGTTCATCCTGCCTGACGAGATGCCCGAGTTCGAAACTGCAGCTGTCCAAGACGACAAGATAAGGATCCTGTCGCTCTATGACCCATTCCTTTCCGACAAATGGACGGAGATAACGTCTCGATATGGTGAGGGCTGGATATTCCCTCTGGTCCATCGGAACAGGATCGTCGGCATGATAGAGAAGTGGCTCATGGCGGGGTCCGTCGAGATCAGGGAGATCCAGCTGGACGAGCCATCGCTCCTGGGAGAACTAGTCGATGCGCTCGATTCGATGATGCCCTACTACAACCAGCTGAACGTCGATATAGTCCGAGTCCGAAGCGTGTTCGGCATCCAGGTTACCGACCTGGATGTCGGCACAAAGTCCGAGTTCCTGAGCAGAGGTTACGCTGAGGCAAATGGCATGCTCGTCAAGGGCAGGCTAGTAACGCCCTGCTTCGAACAGTCAGAGATACTCTCCCTCACTCTCGCGCTTCAGAATTTGGAAGAGGGCTCCAAGCTGAGAAACACGGCGGACGCTCTCGATAGATACGGCGGGATCAGGTCAGATTACGACGCCGTCATCCGCGTGAAGCGTTTCGAATCCCTCAAGAAGCTTCAGCTGAGGGGGGAGGTTGTCAGAGGACATCTGATCCCGGATAGGGTAGGGTATTGCACCATGGAAGATGCGAGTCTGTACAGGGCTGCCAGACACAGGGACCAGCCTGACGATGAGAAGCTCGTCCTTCGGATCGTCAAGGATCAGCAGCCCGCTAAAAGGGATAGGCTGCTCGAGATCTCGCCTCTGGGAGCCCAGGATACCCTCGATGCCCTCAAGAGGCTCTATACCACATCGCAGGTCTACATGGACGCGTCCATGGCATGGGTGCCCACACGTAGGACCAAGACCTCGAGGCAGGTCGCCTGGGCCAGGGTCGTCAAGAAGGTTTTTGACATCTACGGGGTCATCAGCGCGGAATCCCTGGCCATGCTCCTCGGCCACGAGATACCCATGCGGGAAATCAGGAGAGCCCTAAGGACCCTGGAGGATGAGGGACACCTGGTCAAGGGCTTCCTCATGCGCGGATCAGACACCCTCTACTGGGCAAGCAAGGACGCAATCGACAAACTCGGCAAGGTCAGGTTCGAGTCCGCGGTCGTGCTGGCTCCATGGGACAGCCTTGTCCAGTTCCTCAGAACATGCATCAGAGACCTGCTTCCTGAGACGGGCAAGCATGTGATCTTCCTAGGCCCTCTGGTCATAGGGTCCTTCTGGGGGAGGGTAAAGGGAGGGAGGCTCGAAGTCGACGGATTGGTCGGAGATTCCAGATGCGAGGAGATCATCTCCTCTTACGCGCGACTAGTTGGCCTGGCATTGCGAGAGAAGGAGGAGGGAAGGCTGTCAGACTGGGAGATAATGGACTTCTATCAGAGGAGCCATCCAGGAACCGGGCGCGCACGGTGAAATCTGAATTGTCGTTGTACGCTAAGTTCTCGTGAACATGCATGCGCCTTCGGAGGCGAAGGTTCTCTCGTTGTAATACAGGTATTCCTGCGCGTAGCCTGCATACTTCCCAAACCTATCTTTCGCAAATTCTCTAAGGCTCCTGTAGGTCCCATTCTGCTTGTACAGCCGCGAGAGAGCTCTCTCTATCCAGACATCTATCGGGAACGACTCCAATTTGCCAAAGCCGAAGAGGCAGACGCAATCGGCCACCTTGTCTCCGACTCCCGGTAGTTGAATCAGCTCCTCCCTCAACTCCTCGTAGCCCAACTTCTTGAGTTCATCTAACCTCTGCTCGTCGATCTCTCTGCAGAGAGAGTTCAGATACGCTGCCCTATACCCGAGGCCGCAGCCTGCGAGCGCCTTCACCGATGCCCTGCCCAGCTCATGAGGAGAAGGGAACGCATAGGACTCCTCGCGTATCTTGGTCCCGTACTCGCGGGCAATGCTCTCAATCATCTTCGATATGCGCGGTATGTTAGCGTAGGTGGCGAGGACGTAGCTAGCGAGGCATTCCCACTCGTCGATCTTGACGATCCTGAGACCGCGCATTTTGCGTATCCCAGGAGCTATCACCTTGTCCTTTCGAAGAATTCTCTGTATCTCGGAGACATTGTCCGAGGCTCTCAGGTATCTACATACCTCGCGTCGGATGTCGCCGTTGCCAGGATCGGCGCGGGCCCTCAGCAGACCGTCTTCTTCCTTGAGTTCGACAACCTGGTTGGACAAGATTCCGATCCAGGAGCCATCCTGCTGACATCTCCACCTGAAAGTCTGGCCGCACCCCAGGGTCTGCCCCAGGTCCAAAGGCGCGATATCCAACTCGAATTGTCTCAAGGCATAACCACTGAATCCGTTCACCGCTTGTAGCCAATCTTCCTCAGGAACGCCTTCCGATCTTCGACGTCTTTGGCCGTCTCGATTCCCTTCGGCTTCTCGCCATCGACAACCCCCACAATTCCTCTGCCTCTTTCGTTCTCGACGACGATCACATCGACAGGGTTCGATGTTGCGCAGAAGATCGAGCAAACCTCGTGTACTTCCTTGATCCTGTTCAGCACGTTTATCGGATACGCGTTCTCGAGGAGCACGATGAAGGTGTGACCAGCGCCTATGTTTGAGGCGTTCTTCGCTGCAAGCTTCTTCAATCTTTCATCGTTCCCTTCGACCCTGACAAGGCAAGGTCCAGAAGCCTCGCAGAATGCCAGTCCGAACTTGGCCTGAGGCACCGATCCAATGATCGCCTCGTAGAGGTCCTCCGTGGTCTTGATGAAATGAGTCTGACCGATTATCACGTTCGCATTCTCAGGGATCTCCATCTTGATGGATTTGAGTTCCATTCCTACCCCCGAACCACTTAACTGCAGTCACATGGAAAAAAGTTTCTCTTGAAATCCTAGCCCTAGCTCCTTATGCGAGAGAAATGTCATTATCATTTGGCGAAATCAAAATGGTTAACTATTTATCCAGGCATATCGTAGAGTGAAAAGACATAGCACAGGAGGCCCTGCCACTTGCCAAATTCGAGCGGGGAGAAGCTCTGTCCGATCTGCGATTCTCCCCTCCAACCAGGATCCAAGAAGTGCGGTTTTTGCGGGACTGACTTGACCATATTCGACCTCGAGATCGAGGAGCCCAAGAAGGCGCCCGAGCCTGTCAGCTACGTCTCGAAATCGAGAATTGATTCCAGGGTTGACGAGATACTCTCCAAGCCGACAATTCGAGAGCCGCCGAAGCCAACACCACAGCCCGCATCGGTCCTAAAGGCCCTCGAACTGCCGAAGGCTGAGTACAATCCGCCTGAGCCAGAGCTAACGACCAATGTGGCGCCTGCCAGCACCACTACCCGAGTCACCACCTTGGAGGCCTCGAAACAAGCAAGGCCGGCGCAGCCGATTTCGAGCACGATTCCTTCAGCTCCAGCCCCTGCGGTGCAGGAAATCGCTGAGGAATACTTTGAATGTCCAGAATGTGGGACGAGAGTCCCAGCGAGCGCGAGCTCATGCCCGAAGTGCGGTGTGCTCTTCGCCGAAGAGGGCGCGGAGATGTTCCAGTGCCCGGCGTGCAACACCCTGGTCAGCATCGATGCTAAGTCGTGCCCTGGGTGCGGTGCGGTTTTTGTCGAGCCAGAGGCGGAAGAGGTCACCGTGGCGCCCCCTAAGAAGGATCTCGAGCCCCCGATTGCAAAGGTCGCAGAGCCGCCCTCTCCTCCGAGGCTTGTCAGAGAGGTGAAGGCTGAGCCTCCTAAGCCTCCGGAGCCAGAGGAAGAGAAGAAGGGCCTGTTCGGCCGCTTCAAGCGCAAGAAGGAGGACGAGGAGGAGGCTCCATCGAAGAAGGCCCCAGCTCCTGCTCCCACACCTGCGATATCAGGTCCCGTGTCCAAACCCGCTCCTGCACCGCAGGCCGTTCAACCTGCTGTTGAACCATCGGTGCATCCCGTTGAAGCCAGAAGCAAGGGAAAAGACCTGAGGATGAAGCTGGCAGAGATGAAACCCTTGTTGGCGATAGCGATGGAAAATGAAATCGATGCCGGCGAGAGCATGCAGCTGATAGATGAGGCTGCAATTGCGGGGCGCGATAGGCAGGTCGACAAGGCTCTCGACCTGGTCCAAAAGGCCAATTCAAGCCTGCTATCGAAAGTGGACACACATCTGACGGCAACGATCAACCAGCTTAAGTCGGAGACAAAGGTCGCCCAGGAATTGGGCGGAGACGTTTCCAGGTGTCAGACGTACATCAAGGAAATCGAGAGAGCTAAGTCCTCCAGTGATATGGAAGCGGCGTATGTCTACGCAGACAAGGTCCGCAAGGAACTCCAACCGATAACTGGCCGGTACAACGATTCCAAGAAGAAGATCGCATCGCTCAAGACCTTGATCTCTGATGCCGACCTGTTCATCGTGGATACGAGGGAGGCACGTAGTCAGCTCATCGAGGCCACGAACGCTTTCGATTCGAGGGATTTCGACAAGGTCGATGTTGTCGTAAGGACTGCCCGCGAGAGGCTCTACAAGTCGATCCCTGGCCGCATGAGCGAGGAGATGAAGAAGGCCAAGGACCAGCTCCTGGAGGCCAAGATGAAGAACATCAACATAACGCCGCTCATCACAGTACTCAAGTCCGCCACGACCATGATGAAGAACGGCGACTACGCCCAAGCTCTCAAGGAGATGCGCGAGTTCAGAGAAATGATGAAGAAGGCCGCGTGACCGAGAGTCCGAAGTTCTACGTGAGGTTCAGCACTTCCATCTCCCGCTCGATGATCGAGACCTCCTGAGATTTCATCGTCTCAGGGCTCAGGGAGACTGCGAGTATGCAGCCCGACTCTGAGACGTCGTCTATCAAGCTCCTGAGGAACCTGAGCACAGCCTCGAAGTTGGTGCTGCTGACGAGGTACTGTATCCCATCCAGGACGATCACCGAAGGCTCCCCAGTCTCCATGAACTCCTGTATCTTGTGTATGATCATCTCGAGCGAGGGCGGGATCGTATTCTCCTGAGAGCTCTCCTTGTCCGTGAGCCAGAGTATCTCCGGCTCTATCTGGAACTCGTCCCTAATCCTCTTGGGATTCATCCTGGTGATCACGAGCCCCTTGAACTTCTCGCCCATCTTACGCGCTAGCAGCACGTTGCTGTACATCGGCCGCTCCTCCTCGATCAGGTAGCAGTGGCCGGGGGAGACCTTCACCTCTTTCATGATCTCCTTGCGGGTCTCCTGGACCGGAGCGAGGGGCTTCAGGATGTCGGAAATCAGGTTCAGGTCGATGTCCATTTTCATGATCGTCGAGAACGCAATGATCTTGTTCAGGGTGCTCTCGAGCTCTCTGACGTTCTGGGTCACCCTTTCGGCGACGTATGAGATCATCTCGTCGCTCATCCTCAGCCTCTTCTCCTGCGCCTTGAGCTTGAGTATCTTGATCCTCGTGTCCATGTCCGGCGGCTGAATGTCCACAGTGAGGCCCCTCTGGATCCTGGCATTGAGCCTATCGCTAAACCCGGGGATCTGGCTCGGCAGTCTGTCGCTTGCCAAGATCACCTGTCTCCCTCCATCCACCATGCTGTCGAGCACATGCACCGTCTCTGACTGGGCCCGCTCGCTCGCGGCCAGGAACTGCATGTCGTCCACTAGCAGCAAGTCCGCCATCTTGAGATCCTCTCTTATCCTCCTCAACAGGTCTACGCCCTTTGCCTGCTCGACGGCTTCTACCAGCCTGTCCGAAGGGACATAGAGCACCTTGAGCCTCTTGTCCTTCTCTTTCATCTTGTTGCCTATCGCAGCGATGAGGTGAGTCTTTCCCAGGCCTGAGCCGCCGAAGATCAACAATGGGTTGTAGGCCTTCGCTGGGTTCTCCGCGACTGCTAAGGCGGATGCAACCGGGAACTTCGATCCCTGGCCCACCACGAAGTTGTCAAATCTCATCTCCGAAGGAAGGGGTTTCGTGTATGCGGGCGCTGCGACCTCCTCTGCAGAGCACTTCGGGCAGAAGCCCTTCTCGTCCAGGGGACCGCCACACCTGGGACACGCCCCAGGCGCCTCCTTCGCCTCGATTGATTCGGGTCCCGTCTGGTACTTCAGAATCATGTCGTAGACATCGGCCGTCTTCTCCTCACGCTTCTTCTTCTCCATTTCCTGCTTGATGGATTCCTCGTCGGCCTTCCGCTTCTGTATCTTCCTCCTGATCTTCTCCTGGAGGAACTCTATGTCCGACTCTATCTCGGCGATCCTCGTCCTGTCGTCGAGCTTCGTCCTAATCTCAGCTATCTCCTCCTCGTGCCCCAGGATTGGGAAGTTGTTGAGTATCACCTCGAACTGCCTGAGCCTCTGCACGTCCCGCTCGAAAGTGGCAAGCTCCGCTTGTATGCCCTGAGGACCCTTGTTCCTGGCCTGTTCGAGCGTCTCGACCTTGAAACCCCGTCTCCGCCACTGCTCAATCACCTCGCTGTAGGGATCCGCCTGCGGCTGCTCCTCTTCGGGCGGCATCTCGGGCTCCGGGGGCGCAGCCTTCTTTTGGACGGCCCTCGGCCCTCCTATCCATGAGTCAGGGAATCTCCGCTCGAACTCGTCGCTCGAAACTCGGCTGTGAAGCTCGATGTTGGACACCTTGTCCTGTGAGTCCTCGAGGATGAACCTCAGGGACTTCTCTCCAGTGTAGATCCTCTTCAGCTCTCTCGGCTTGGACTTCTCGAACTCATAGATGGCCATGATCGGCGAGCCCTGCTCGACGACGATGTATCCGATGGAGCCCATTATGTCCTTCTCGAGCGAGACCTTGATGTATCCTGTGAATCCGTACTGCTTCAAATCGGCCAGGATGCTCTTCAGCGAGTCGGGTCCGCCCTTCGCGGTCCGGACGACAATGCCCTCTGGAATCCGGAGATCTGTAACCATGGCTGGGTCCGTGTACGAATACCGTGGCTGGATAGAAAAACCTATCCATGCGCTCGTCTCACTGGATGGCTGTTGTTGCGTCTGCCCGGGGCGAAAAGCCTTAACTAGGAAGACAATCTTCCCAACGGTCCGAGTGCCACTGTAGCTCAGCGGTTGCGTCCAGATTCAACTGGCGCCGCTAAAGAGCGGCGGTTTCGTAAACCGCAGGCCGGGGGTTCAATACCCTCCAGTGGCTCCATGATTTTTCCGGACAGCGGAATTGAGTTGTTGAGTCCGACAATGCCAATACGTCAAACAATCGGCCGACCTCTGATGGCTGCGGGTTCGATTGTCTACTCCCAGGAAATCACATATACTGAACGCAGGCAGCACGCCTCCAGATACATGCAGATCATCGCGGGCGGGATATCGCTCCTCGGGATCATCATGATCGGCCTTCCCCTCGGCTTCAATCAATGAGAGGCGCCCTCATCCTTCGAGAATCCTATCGACCATTTTCATCGCGCAAAGCTCTCCGCACATGGAGCAGACCTCGGGAGTCCTTGATTTCCGCTTGGCCCTGTAAGCCCTCGCTTTGGCCGGGTCCATCGAGAGCTTGAACATGTCCTCCCAGTTGAATGCCTTCCTGGCCGCGGACATCCGCCTGTCCCAATCCGAGTCCACGCCTCTGGCCAGGTCAGCTGCGTGTGCAGCTATCCTGCTCGCTATGACTCCTTCCTTCACATCATCAACTGTTGGCAGCGAAAGGTGCTCGGAGGGCGTGACGTAGCACAGGAAATCCGCCCCAAAGTACGCAGCCAAGGCGCCACCGATCGCTCCCGCAATGTGGTCGTACCCAACCGCCACATCGCAGACGAGCGGTCCGAGGACGTAGAACGGCGCTCCGTTACATACAGCCTTCTCGATCTGGACATTCGCCTCGATTTGGTTCAGCGGGACATGGCCAGGTCCCTCTACCATTGCCTGGACTCCTGCCTTCCTGGCCCTCTCAACCAACTTCCCCAGGACCATCAGCTCGTGCAGCTGCGGCACATCGGTAGCATCCGCTGTGCTCCCCGGCCGCAGGCCATCGCCCAGGCTGAGGGCAAACTCGTATTCCTTCGCGAGATCGAGCAGGTAATCGTAGTCCTTGTAGAGCGGGTTCTCTTTCCCCTGGTGATTCATCCATGCGATGAGAATTGCGCCCCCCCTGGAAACGACACCCGTCACGCGCTTGTGTTTCTTCAGAGATGCTGCAGTCTGGCTCGTCACGCCGCAATGGACAGTCATGAAGTCCACACCCTCCTTGGCATGAGTCTCGATGGTCCTGAACAAGCCGTCTTCGTTCATGCTCATTGGCCCCCCCTTCCTGGACAGGCCACACACGGCCTCGTATATCGGGACCGTGCCGAGAGGGATCTTACATCTTGCCAGGATCTTTCGCCTGATCTCCCCGATGTTGCCACCGGTGCTCAGGTCCATCACGGTGTCAGAGCCGTATTCGGCTGCGACCCTGACCTTTCTCAGCTCCTCAGAGATGTCGATGTGGTCCCTCGAAGTGCCGATGTTGGCATTCACCTTGACTCTCAGCCCCTCGCCTATCGCGCAAGGCACAAGTCCCTTGTGCCTCGGGTTTGCCGGTATGACGACCCTTCCCGCGCGGAAGCCCCTGGCTAGCTTCTCAGGGTCGACACTTTCAGCCTTGGAAATCCCCTTCATTTCCACTGGAAAAGGAACCCGCATCCGCGCAGCCATCAGTAATCTTCGCTAATAATGCCCCACACCGTATAAAGGCTTTGACAGTTCAAGCGTGCTGCAAGACAACCAGTTCATACTGGCTAAAGTGTGCTCTGTTCGTCGGTCCCGAGACCGGACCTGCGATTCCACGACCGTCGTTCCGCCCGTCCAAAACGTCCATCGGCACGCGCCGAAATTTCATCTGGGAAACCAGCCTGAAAATCGACAATACTCCGCAGTGGAAACGGAGGGGTGATTCAGGGGGTAGCCAGACAGTATTCTCAAAGCTTTTATATATCGGGCTCCCATTGATGAGCTAAAGGGCCCAATAAAACGCCGAAAACACGGATGGGATGCGTCAAGAAAACGGCGACTTGCGAGCCCATTTCATAGGGACTGAAATCTCATGGAAGATAGCACATATGATGCAGAGAGAATCCAGGTTCTAGAGGGCCTAGAGGCTGTGAGAAAGCGCCCGAGCATGTACATCGGGAGCACGGACTTCCACGGCCTGCATCACCTCGTCTACGAGGTCGTCGACAACAGCATCGATGAGGCGATGGCGGGGTTCTGCACCCAGATTACAGTAATTCTCAACGACGATGGGAGCGTGACCGTCGAAGACGACGGCAGAGGCATACCTATCGGCATGCACAAGAAGTACAAGCAGGACGCTCTCGAGCTGGTTCTGACGAAGCTGCATTCCGGAGGGAAGTTCGACAGGAAGGCATACAAGGTCTCCGGTGGGCTCCATGGAGTGGGCCTGAGCGTCGTCAACGCACTGTCAGAGTGGCTTGAGGTCAAGGTCAAGCGACAGGGCAAGGTGAACTTCCAGAGGTACGAGAGAGGCGTTCCCACGGCGCCGATCAAGGTTGTCGGTGAGGCGCAATCGACAGGGACCGTCGTTCAGTTCAAGCCAGATACCCAGATCTTCGAGGACATAGCCTTCAACTACGAGACCCTGTCCGGGAGGATGAGGGAGATCGCCTTCCTGAACAAGGGCCTGAGGGTCACGATCAACGAGCCCAAGACCAGCCAGACGAGCTCCTACAAGTTCGACGGCGGCATAGTCGAATATGTGCAGTTCATCAACAGGAACAAGACCTGCCTCCACGAGAAGCCAATCTACATCTACGCTGAGCGGAACGGGCTTTCCGTCGAGCTGGGCATGCAGTATACGGACAGCTACGCCGAGAACATCCACACGTTCGCGAACAACATCAACACGATCGAGGGCGGGACACACCTGATAGGGCTCAGGTCCGCGCTCACTAGGACGATCAACGACTATGCCAAGAAGAACAACTTCCTCAAGGGCAACGGCGACTCCCTGAGCGGCGAGGATGTCCGAGAGGGGCTGACGGCCGTCATCAGCATAAAGCTCCCGGAGCCACAGTTCGAGGGCCAGACGAAGACGAAGCTAGGCAACAGCGACGTCAAGGGAATAGTCGAGTCGGCTGTCAGCGAGAAGCTGTTCGAATTCCTCGAGGAGAACCCGAAGGTCGCCCAGGCGTGCATAGGAAAGGCGATCTTGGCCTCGCAGGCCAGGGAGGCCGCAAGGAAGGCCAGGGAGCTGACCAGGAGGAAAGGCCTGCTTGATATAGGAAACCTGCCAGGAAAGCTCGCAGACTGCACTGAGAAAGATCCGGCGAAGTGCGAGGTGTTCCTGGTCGAGGGGGATTCCGCAGGCGGCAGTGCCAAGCAGGCCAGGGACAGGTCCTTCCAGGCGATACTGCCCCTAAGGGGCAAGATACTGAACGTCGAGAAGGCGAGGCTCGACAAGATGCTCAAGAACGCCGAGATAAGGACGATCATCACCGCGCTCGGGACTGGCATAGACACCGAGTTCGACATCACAAAGGCGCGCTACCACAGGGTCTGCATCATGACGGATGCGGATGTCGATGGCGCGCACATAAGAACGCTCCTGCTCACATTCTTCTACAGACACATGGAGCCCATGATCAGGCAGGGGTATGTCTACATCGCCCAGCCGCCGCTGTACCGCATAAGGAAGGGAAAGACCGAGAGGTACGTGTACTCAGACAAGGAGCTCGCCGAGATTTCTCAGGAGCTAGGGCAGGGATGCGAGGTACAGAGGTACAAGGGCCTGGGCGAGATGAACGCGGACCAGTTGCGCGAGACGACGATGAGCGTGGCCAGCCGCATCATGAAGCACGTGACAATCGAGGACGCCGTGGAAGCGAACAACCTGTTCGACATCCTGATGGGGGATGCGGTAGAGCCTCGCCGGAGATTCATACAGGACCATGCGAGAGAGGTAGAGGTCCTGGACGTGTAGGCAGGATGGTTGGTGACGCATGGCCGAAGGGGAAGAGGGGACACAGCACATTGCGGCGAAGCTGATCCCCAGGCCCATAGAGACCGAGATGAAGAAGTCGTACATCGACTACGCCATGAGCGTCATCGTCGGCAGAGCCCTGCCGGACGTAAGCGACGGCCTGAAACCCGTCCACAGGCGCATACTCTTCGCGATGAACGAGATGGGCCTCGCGCACAGCAAGTCCCACAAGAAGTCCGCAAGGATCGTCGGGGAAGTCCTGGGCAAGTACCACCCGCACGGTGATGTTGCCATCTACGACACCCTCGTGAGGATGGCCCAAGAGTTCTCCATGCGCTACCCGCTCGTAGATGGGCAGGGCAACTTCGGGTCCGTCGACGGGGACTCACCCGCGGCCATGAGGTACACCGAGTGCCGGCTCGCCTCGATAGCCACCGAGATGCTGGCGGATGTCGACGAAGGGACCGTGGATTTCACAGACAACTTCGATGGCTCACTCAAGGAGCCGTTAGTCCTCCCTGCAAGGCTGCCGAACCTCCTCGTGAACGGTTCATCGGGAATTGCGGTGGGGATGGCCACCAACATCCCCCCTCATAACCTTCGGGAGATTGTGGACGCGGTTGCCCTGATGATAGACCGTCAGATCCAGGGGAAGGATGTCGACCTTCGAGACCTCATGGAGATCGTGAAAGGCCCGGACTTCCCGACGGGCGGCCTGATCTACGGTGCCCAGGGGATAGTGGAGGCCTACGCCTCCGGAAAGGGCAGGATTCGCGTGCGGGCCAAGTACACGGTCGAGCACGACGAAGACTCTGGCAGGGCCAAGGTGGTCGTCACTGAGATCCCCTACATGGTCAACAAATCCACGCTGATGGAGGAGATTGCCGAGCATGTCAAGAGCAAGCGGATCGAGGGCATATCGGACCTGAGGGACGAGTCCGACAAGGAGGGCATGAGGGTAGTAATCGAGCTGAAGAAGGACGCGATCGAGGATGTCGTCCTGAACCAGCTCTTCGCCCATTCTCAGCTCCAGACTACTTTTGGGATTAACAACCTGGCGCTCGTGAACAACCAGCCAAGGGTGCTCTCGCTCAAGGAGATGCTAGAATACTATGTCGAGCACAGGTTCGATGTGGTCAAGAGGCGCACGCAGTTCAGGCTCAGAGAGGCAGAGAAGCGGGCCCACATACTGGCCGGCCTGATGATCGCCCTGGACCATCTCGACGATGTCATCAAGCTGATCAGGAAGGCGAAGACGAGGGACGAGGCGAGGACCGCCCTGATGAGCAAGTACCTCCTCTCCGAGGAGCAGACCAAGGCCATACTCGAGATGCAGCTTCAGCGGCTGACGGGCATGGAGATGCAGGCCGTCAGAGACGAGTTCCAGGCGACCCAGAAGCTAATCGACGAGCTGAGGTCCATCCTGAAGGACGAGAAAAAGATCCTGGGGATCATCAAGTCTGAGGCCGTCGCGATCAAGGACAAATACGGCGACGATCGCAGGACCAGGATCGAGAGCCAGGGCGCGGATGTAGACATCGAGGACCTCATACCCGTTGAGGACGTTGTCGTCACGATCAGCAACACTGGATACATCAAGCGCCTCCCGCTGGACACCTACCAGTCCCAGAATAGGGGCGGAGTCGGCCTCATGGGCATGGAGACCAAGGAGGAGGACTACGTCGTCGACATGTTCGTCACCTGCTCCCATGACTACATCATGTTCTTCACCAACAAGGGGAGGGTGTTCTGGCTCAAGGCGTACAAGATACCAGTCGGTGGCAGGCACGCCAAGGGCAAGCCCATCGTGAACCTCCTGGAGCACCTGGAGGATGGCGAGCAAGTCATGAGCACGATCCCAGTGAAGGCCTTTGACACCGAGAGAAACCTTGTGTTCGCCACAAGGCGCGGCCTGATCAAGAAGACCAAGTTGGCCGCCTACTCCCATGTCCGCCAGAGCGGCATAATCGCTATCAAGCTCGAGGATGGGGACGAGGTCGTGGAGGCTTCTATCACGGACGGCACAAAGGAAATCGTCCTGGCGACCAAGAAGGGCCTGGCCGCGCGGTTCAACGAGACCGATGTCCGCCCGACCGGCAGAGCGACCTATGGCGTCCGGGGCATCAGGCTCACAAAGGGGGATGAGGTTGTCAGCATGGCCGTGGTGACAGCGAAGGACCACCTGCTCTCGGTGACGGTGAACGGCTACGGCAAGCGCTCGCTCGTGGACGACTACAGGAAGATCAGAAGGGGCGGCAAGGGCGTCATAACCATCAAGACGGTCGAAAGGAACGGGGATGTCGTCTCCGTCAAGATGGTCACGGAAGAGGACGAACTCATAGCCACCAGCGTTAAGGGGATGGTCATACGGATGCCCGTGACGGGCATCAGCGTTCTCGGGCGGGCGACGATGGGCGTCAGGCTGATGAGGCTCAAGGAGGGCGACAAGGTGTCCGCGGTCGCGCGGCTCCTGGCCAAGAGCGAGGAGGAGCGCTTGGTCGAGAAGGCAATGACTATCACGACTTGTCCCACGGAGAACGGGGATGTCGCGGACAAGAACGAGGAGGACGGCGAGGACGAGTCAGGCGGCGAAGAGGACTCCGAAGAAGGGGAGGGCAAACAGCGCTCTCCAAGACCATCTGGCTGAATCATCTCAACTATGATAACGGTCCGCAAACCTTTATTAGCGCATAGGCCATTGAAATCACAGTAGAGCCAAAAAGTCCCTCTGATGATAAAAGGAGGTCCCCCCTTGTTCAAGGATTCTCTGCCCGGCCTGGAGAAGGTTTTCAAGAACGACATCGACCGCCCCAAAATCATACTCATCACAGGTCCTCCGGGCTCCATGAAGACGAGCTTCTGCTACTCCCTGATGTCCAGCTACCTCAGGGACAAGAACGAGTTCGGGCTCTACGCGACGCTCGAAGAGTCCTCCGATAGCCATCTGAAGAACATGGAGAGCATGGGCGTGAAGCTCTCTTCGAAGATGCAGATATCGGATATGTTGGACCTAAGGGAGATAGACCTGATAGACGAGGTCATCGGGCAGGAGGCTCAGACGGATTACGTGCTCTTCATAGAGAAAATGATACAGCGGTTCAGGCGCACGCATGGAGACAAGTTCTCGATTTTCGTCCTCGACTCGCTTGGCGCCATGTACTCCCTGATGGAGGACGTCAAGGACATGCGCAAGAAGATGTTCTATTTCTTCAAGATGCTCAGGGACAACAACCTGACATGCTTCGTCATCATGGAGCGCTCCCTCAGCGGCGAGTCCCAGCTCCTGGGCAATGAAGGCTTCCTCGCGGACGGGATCATCATGCTCGGGCTCGATCGGACGCGTGGAAAGCTGGTGAGGTACCTCCAGGTGGAGAAGATGCGTGCTGCTGAGCACAGCATGGAAAAGCATGCTATCGAGGTCGGCAAGACTGGCATGACCGTCCTGGGGCCTCTGCTCAGCCAATGATACTGCGTGCAGGCCCGACAAACAATCTTTTGTATTACCCCCGCTATTATATGCGCGCTCGGCTGAGCGGGCACCCGACGGACACCTCAACAATCCCCCCGGAGAAGTGAAGGATGACCGAAGACCAGACAATCTCGCAGATAATCGAGGACGCAGTCAAGAAGCTTAAGCAGCAAGAGGCCGAAGTTCGGAAGCAGGGCCAGGAGATCCAGGCCAAGGGCGAGGAGATCCAGAAGCAGAAGTCTGAGCTGGACGCCCTGGAGCAGCGCCTCAGGGAGAAGGAGGACGCCCTTCGGGAGCGGGAGTCTGGCGTCGAGCGGGCGGACCAGCAACTCAAGGCAGGGGAGACTGCTGCCAACGACAGGGCCAGCAAGCTGGACGCCAGGGAGGAGGAAATCTCGAAGTTCGAGCAGAACTCCAAGGCGGCCCTGGCAAGCGCCCAGGCGAGGGAGAAGGACGCCGAGGCGAAGATCTCCGAGATCTCAAAGGTGCAGGGAGAGTTCATAGAGAAGCGGAAAGGGCTTCTGTCGCGCGATGAGCAAATGAAGAAGTCGGAGGAGAGCCTCCAGAGGATCGTCGAGCAGCTGACCTCTCGCAGGGACGCGCTGATCGAACGAGAGAAGGCCCTCGCAGAGGAGGAGGAGGCCGCCAGGAGGGACCGGGAAAAGGTCGCCGAGGACGCGAAGAAACTCCTTCTAAGGCAGCAGGAGATGCTCGCAAAGAGCGCCGCGATGGCAGAAGCAAGGGAGGTCATGCCACAGATAGTCAGCGAGGACGAGATAGCGTGCCCTAACTGCAGGACCGTCATAAGCAAGGACGCGGTCATGTGCTACGCCTGCGGCCAGAAGATCAGGGAGGCCGAGGAGCTCGCGGCAACGGCTGGGTCAGAGGAAGAGGAGGCCCCTGCCGGAGAGGACGAGGTGCCCTGCCCTAACTGCAAGACGATGATAAGCAGGGATGCCCTGATGTGCTACGCCTGCGGTGTCAACCTCAAGGAGGCGTTGGCCGCAGCGGAGGCGAAGGCAGAGGCCGCAGGGCAAGACAAATTCGGAGGCCTCAGGAGGCCTCAGATTTTTGTCAAGAAAATCGTCAAAAGAAAGTCCGTTTGACGGCAGTCTGGATATGCTGTGCCGTGGCATGAAAATGTGGTGAATACCTTTTTATATCGCCGAGCTACTTACTTCAACCGCAATATCCCCCCAGCATCTGGGTAGGTGAACTTATGAAGTGTAGAGCTGGCCCTATTCTGGCCAACAGATCTCTCAGTGCATTGGTCGTCGTGTCCGTGCTTTTGTCCGCGTTCGCGGGCTTCATGGTCCTGACTGGTTCGAGAACGATACAGGCCCAGGCCATCGGCGATTTGATCGTGAACGGAAGGACATATACCATCGAGAACATCAACCAGCTGATCGACGGAAACGTCGTTGTGACGAACGGCGAGCTGATCGTCCGAGACGGCACGATGAGCGTCATCAGCAACAGTGGTGCGCAACACACCGTCACCATTGGAACTGGCGGAACTCTCACCCTCGACCACGGCGTCGTTACGACCTACCTTGACCAGATCGACCCGTGGCCGTTCCTGAATTTGACCGTCACGAACGGCGGAAAGGTCGAGGCGACCAACGGCGCGGTTCTCATGTTCCCAGGCCACATCTTCCTCTCGATCGGTGCCGAGTTCAATATGTACGACAGCGTGACCGAGGCGCTCCCTGCGAATCTGGTCTCGACCTACGCGATCCAGTCTGGCGGCACGGTTACCTTCGATTCGGCTAACGATGGACCGGCGATATCAGTCGCAGACTCCACTGTGAACCTTTTCGATTCCTCGATCATGGATCTGCCAGAATATGACACATCACCTGCGACGAACATCACATTGAGCGGCAGTTCGACTCTAACAGCAGTCAATAGCTACATCGATGTCGACTTCGGACCGGCCCTAGATGCCTTTGGGTGGAGAACGCACAATGTGCTTGTTGTCGGTGGCACTTCAAATGCATATCTCTATGGCGTAGCATTTTCTCCCTATACTGGACCCCTGGCGGATCGTGCCCCCGCAGTAGTAACGAGCGGGGAAAGCAATGTCGCGCTCCCAACTGCAAAGGGTCCTGAAGACACAACTGGCCAACCTGTGACTGATCTCCAGGCTAGTGGTGAGAGTCTCACTTATCACGTGGCTCCGGGGCAAATGATGAATATCGATGTCTTTGCCGCAGGTCCGTCAAGTCCAGTTAACGGGGCTACATTGTATGTGCGGTATATGGTAGACGAAGGGTACAATGGAGGAAACGCAGTGTTTTGGCGAGAGGAAGGAGGCGTGTACAGATCAACGATGATTACTCCTCTCTCGAGCGACAGGTCCTTTGTTGAGAAGAGCTACGACCTGTTTGCGCAGGGCGTCACAACAACGGACGATGTCCGAAATCTTGATGTGAACTTCTCGAACGGCGGCACAACTGGCGATGTCCAATTCGACAGCATGTCCGTCGTGATCACCATTGGCTCAGAAGCATATGTCTATAGATGGTTGAATGTCACCGTGGGTGACGAGTATGGCGTACCCATACCAGATGCAAGAATCTCTGCTGCGTTCACCGGTTCGACAACATACGGAGGGCAGCCATCCTTCTACTACGGGCCCGATGGTGTCACCCCACTTCCGCCTTCTCCAATACTGAACTACATGGGCAAGGACGCTAGTGATTTCGCGGTGACCGGGAGTGATGGTTCAGCCAAGATTCCGTATTTGACCGACATATTGTCTGGAGATCAGGCTCCGAACTCCTTGTTCGTAGGATCTTTCGACATAAGCGGTACTGCAGTAATCGCGTTGAACGAATATTCGGCTACCGAAGCATTCTCATTCCCAGCGTATCCATTGATGACGCCTGCGGACAGGAGCTTCGACTTCACGGTGGAATTGACCGGAGTGGCCGCCAACAGCCCAGACCCATCAAGATGGCTGGTGGTCACAAGCGGAGAGCTCACAATCGAGAACATGACATACTACCATGCCGGCGACGTCATAGTCGCGGGCGACGGCACATTAGTCTTCCGGAATGCTGTTTTCCAGCTGGTTCAATCGCAGGACTACGAGAGGACGATATACGTAGATGGTACGGCCGACCTGATCTTCGAGAACTCGAAGGTTGTTAGCGAGAAAGCGATCAACATCGTGGTCAAGGGTCAGGGCACTTTGACTGTGAAGGACTCTCAGTTGGTCAAAGTCAACATAGTCGCCCTTGAAGACTCGAATGTTATCCTTGACGGTGTTATGATGGACGGGACCATTAGTACCGCATGGGATTCGAATGCGATCATAACTGTCAGGGACTGCGAGCTCGAGCAGGCCCCAGTGCTGTCTGGCAACTCAAGAGGATCATTCACCAACACGAGTGTCCCATCAATAACGGTTCAGGATGATGCGATGGGCTTGGTCTACAGGTGGATACACGTGAAGATCGTCGACGGCACGAACCACACGCTTCCTGGTGCGAAGGTATCGGCTAGATTCTTCATCAACAATACCTACTGGGCCTCCGCAATGAGCGACTCGTTCGGTGTTGCGAAGGTGAACTCGCTCGGCACGATTATCACATCCTCAGGCTCGGCAGTCGTCTCGACATTCGTCGGGAACTACAAGGTCAATGCCACCTACTGGTACGCCGGGATCGGTTACCAATCTGATCAGACCGTGTCGGTTGGCGTCATGCCGTACAGCACGCCATTGACCCCGAACGCGACATACGCGATGCTGACGGTTTCGAGCGCTCTTTCGGACCTGACTATCGATCCGACCAGCGGCATAACGGTGGACCCGGTCTCGCCGAAGAAGGGAGAGACAACGACCATAACCGCGGCAGTTCAGAACATCGGTGTCGTGGGGGCGTATGATGTGACCGTTCAGTTCTGGGACGGGGTCGACCAAATCGAATCGGTTTCTGTCCCCGTGATAGCTCCTGGAACCACGGAAGACGTGAGCGTCCTCTGGACGGCGGATCCGCCACTTTCACCCAAGACCCATACCTTGACGGTAAAGGTGGATCCAGATAACGCCATCATTGAGTATGACGACTCCCCGGCGATCAGTACCACAACTGTGACGGTCAGATCTCTTGCGGACCTCTATGTCACCAGCGATTCGATATATGTTGACCCGTCCCCTGCAGTTGCGGGCCGGACCCACGATATCGTGGCAGTAGTCTACAATATCGGCGATGCTTACGCCAACAACGTCACCGTATCCTTCTACAACGATTCGATCTCTCTAGCCAATAAAATCGGGGATGCAGTCATCACCGAGTCGATCCCATCCGGCAACGGTATAGGATACGCCAGATTGGCATACATGTTCGCAGTGCCGATAGACTATACAATCTGGATAGTTGTCAATCCGGCGCACACCTTCGATGAGACCCAGTTCAACAACAACAACGCCTCAGCGACGATAACGGTACTCAACTATGCAGATTTGGAGGTCGGCGAGATTCTGTTCTCGTCGGATCCCGCAAACGGCGGAGCCAACATGACCGTATCAGCGCCAGTATGGAACAACCAGGTCGCACCCATGTCGGGCATCCAGGTCGAATTGCGTCTCGGGGCTGTAGACGGCACCTTGTTGGGCACACAAACAATCTCGCAGACCCTGATAAGCGGAGTGCCCGCCGTGACCGTGTCATTTGTCTATAAGCCGTCGCTCGTGAACCAGACGACGGAGCTGGAGTTGTATGTCCTCGTCAACCCTGGTCATGACCCACAGGAGCAGGACTACTTGAACAACGTCAAGCACAGGACTCTTACGGTCATAGATGTCAGACCCGACTTCGAACTCACTAATGCGGGCGTTTGGGTCACGTACGACTCCGACGCACACATCGATCACATTGAGTACGGCCGGAATGTCACGCTCCATGCTACATTGTCCAATCTCGGCATTAGCGACGGAACGCTCGTGCCCGTGGTATTCAGCATAAGCGGGGCTGACGGCCTCAACCGGAGTCTGCCCGCGACAGTCTTCGTGAACGTGAGCGGGAACGGCTTCGTGGAAGTCAGAGCGCCATGGTTCGTGAACAGGACCGTCGAGGGAGTTTACTGGATATGGGTGTCTGTGGACATCAGCAACACATTTGCCGAGAAGGACGAGGCGAACAACCAGGCGACGAAGTCGTTCACAGTCGACAAGCCCGTGATGACAATCAGCGTCGTCCCGGATGACACCGAATACAAGGCAGGAAATGCGATGGGATTGAAGGTGTATGTCTTGTACCAGGGCGGCGGCGGAGTACCCATGTTGCCTGGAGTCGTTATTGCGCTCTGGGATTCGGATGACAACCCCATCGAAGTCGCAAACGTAACCGAATCCGGCAAGACATTCACTACTGATTGGAGCGGCGTAATCTCCATCAACGTGGTACTGCCTGGTGACCTGAAGACGGGTCAATATACCGTGCACGCTACTGTGTGGGGCGAAACAGCCGCATCATCCGCCGTCCAGATCAACGGCATAACCGCTGGCAGAGGTATTCCACTGATCATGTGGCTGATAGTCATAATCGCCGTGATCGCGGTTGTTGTCGGTGTGATTCTGTACACCTACAAGTACGGGCTCGGCAAGCTCGTAGAGTGCGGCGAATGTGGTGCTTTCATCCCCGCGTCGAACAAGAGATGTCCGAAGTGCGGCGTCGAGTTCGAGTCTGGCACTATGAAATGCTCCGAGTGCGGCGCATGGGTGCCTGCTGATTCGACTGAGTGCCCGAACTGTGGCGTGAAGTTCGTCGGCGAGGAGGCCGAGGAGGGAGACTACATCGACAAGATGAAGAAGGAGTACGACGAGATGGTCTCCAAGTACCGCGAGATCGCCAAGTCCGAGCTAGGCAAGAAGTTCAGCGACAAGAGGTTCGAGGAGTGGTGGAAGCAGCAGCCGAGCTACATCAGCTTCGAGGACTGGCTCGCGAAACAAGAGGCGAGGCGCAAGGCAGGGCCGGTTCCGTGCCCGGTCTGCGGCAGCCTGAACCCGAAGGAGGCGACTGTGTGCAACAAGTGCGGCACGGTGTTCGGCGCTGCGAGGACCTTGGCACCAGGAGGCAGAGGCCCGCCACCTGCAGCCCAGCCAAGGGCGGCAGCTCCAGCCGAGGAAGAGGAGATGCTGATAGAGCAGCAGATCCCGCAGGCGCAACAGCAGCCACAGACCGTCGTCCCGAAGATGGTCATCAGGCGGCCAGTAGATAGAAAGGTCGTCCCGAAGAAGATCATCAAGACGCCAGTTGGCGGCGAGAAGGAAGAGGGCTCCTCCAACGGCAGCGACGAGAACAACCAGTAGTCGTACTCTTCAAACCCGACCAAACCTCTTAATCAGTTTTCTCATTTTCAAACAGCAGCTCATGCCCGTGCAGGGACGCACCCTACTGTTCAAGCCGCTGCAGCGGCTGTCGTGTCCTGGCGATGGCCAACCGACAAGGTCAATAATCTATTACTGGTCCTCATCGCCTTCCTATCGTATCCGATCCCGATCGGGTAGATTATGCTAATGATCACGGCTACGGACACCGCGATGCCCATCGGATGACCCCAGTTGGTCTCGAGGTAGTCGTGTCTCTGGAATGCCCAAAGAAGGTCCAGAATCACGACTGTCATCTGCCCTATGCCAGCTAGAGGGCTCAAAATGGTGAAGCAACTTGCTACAATCATTAGGATTACTCCGAGAACCTCGAATCCACCTGAACCGTTGCTGGACCCCATTCCCAGGGCTGCTAGAACTCCCAAGGGCGCGCCCAAGGCGGCCACGATGTTTAGTCTGATGACAAGGTTCCTGTTCCTCTGGTATCTATGCAAGGCCCAGGCCACAAGAAGGAGCGCGAGTAATGGGCCGGCGAGGACGAGCACCTGATAGATCTCGCCAGTGGTAACCATCGGTTCTGATACCCTGTTCAGAATAGAAGAAGGTTTGTGCAAATGCCATCTGATTAGACAAAAATGGTTCGTTCTGGACTACAGTGCTAGGCAGGCGCAGGTGTGACTGTCTCAGCGAGCTTCGTCCTGACCTCCTTCATGACCTTGTCAGGGTCCTTGTAGTAGGCGGATATGATCGTCGCGACCTTCTTGTGGCTGTCAATTCCCAGCTTCTTCATGTACTCCAGGATGTCCACGCGCCTCTTGATCTCCCGCTCCATCTCCCTCGGGGTCCAGTTCCTGGCCATCCTGACCTTCTCGTAGACGTAGCTGTGGCCGCTGTAGTTGAAGGTATCATCGGCGGGGTTCCATGTGTAGACCGAGTTCGTGATAAGCTCGTTCGTCTCGGGGTCTATGCCCACAATCTCCGTGAGCGACTTGACCCGCCTGGTCATCTTGGTTCCGACCTTGACCTGGGCCTGAAGCAGGACGACATTAAGAGCCGTTATGAGCGCCCTGGGAAGGTTGATCGGGTCGTTCTCCATCCTGTGGACCATGGCCTGGACGTCCTCTGCGTGGAAGGTCGAGTAGCAGGTTTTGCCTGTGGCCATCGCCTGGAAGACAACATAGGCCTCCTTGCCTCTGACCTCACCGACCATCAGGTACTGAGGCCTCTGTCTCATGGCTGCGGTCAGCAGGTCGAACATGTCTATCTCCCCCGCGGCCTTGCCCGTGATGAGGCTCTTGCCGCCGAATCCCTCCCTAGTGAGGCCAGGCACCCAGTTCTCGTGGGGCAGGTTGAGCTCTCTAGTGTCCTCTATCGAGACGATCTTCATCTGGGGCGGGATGAACAGCAGCACTGCGTTCAGCGTGGTCGTCTTGCCGCTCGCAGTTCCTCCGCAGACCAGCATGGATTGCCCGTGCTCTATGGATATCCACATGTAGGCCATCATCTCTGTGCTCATGGTCTTGAACTTCAGCAAGTCCAGAGGCGTGAAGGGATTCTCCTTGAACCGCCTGATCGTGAACGAGGACCCTCTCTTTGTCACGTGCTTCCCCAGGGTTGCCTGCAGCCTCGAGCCGTCAGGGATGGTCGCGTCCAGGAGGGGGCTGGCAACAGAGATGTGCTTCCCGCACTTCTGGGCTAGCCAGACGACGTACCCGTCGAGCTCGACCTCGTTGTCGAACCGCAGGTTGGACCTGATGGAGCCGTACTTCCTGTGATAGATGTAAAATGGCACGTCAACGCCATCGCATGAGCAATCCTCGACATTCGGGTCCGTCATCATGACGTCAACGATTCTGTAGCCGATGAAGTCCCTGAGGACGTAGTACATCACCCGCTCCTTCGAGACCGGCTGCAGCGTGATCCCTAGCCGGCTCATCAGCTCCTCGATCATCCTCCGGAGGTACTTCTCCTTCTCGCCAGCCGCCTGCTCGGTCATCTTCTCCACGGAGGCTATCAGGGTCTCCTTCATGAGGTCGAGCACATCCTTCTCATCGTCCGTCAGCTTCGGCTCTATGACCTCGTATGTGTACTCGTTCGCTCTGTTGTCGTACCTGATCCTGACATAGGAGTAGTTCTGCTTGATAGGGAGCAGCTCAACCTCGTCGACGTTGGGCTCTGAGATCTTCGGGATGTCCGTTATCTGGCTCAGGTCCATCCTAGCTTCGTTCCTGGAGACCGCGAGCAGGATGGGCTTCGGCTTGAGCTTCAGCAGGAAGTTGTAGTACGCGGTCTTCAGGCCCGGGCTCTTGACTTTCCTCTTTCCCGACTCGGGCTCAACTGCCATCTTAGGCTCATCTGTCTCCGTCATCTAGATCCCTTTTCTTATGATTTGAAAAGCACCCTCAGCATTAAGAATCCGGCTGCGAGCATGATGAAGCTGTGTCGCATGCCGATCACTATGCTACCTTTCTGTATGACGCCCGCCAGTATCCCGTCCCCGACCGCGTGGACGATGACCGCCAATAGGAACACGAACGATACTTGTGGGATGGTTGACACCTTGATGCTCACACCGGGTATGTCCTTGATGCCCTGCTCAGCGGCCTTCTCGCTCACTGACCTGCCAGCCTCTTCCATCTTCGGCAGGAACTGCAACTGGAGGATCAGGATCGTGGCGATGAACACGAAGTACGAGATGTACACGACCATGACATATGTCGACATCGTCACCCCTCTCTCCTCCTCCGTGAGGATCGTCTCCTTGGCGTCGTGGGAGACCATGCTGAGCACGTCGGCGACATTGCCGCCGGCGTCGTTCGCTTTTCTTATGATCGAGGCCATCCTCGTGACCAGGGGTGTCTTGACCCTCTCGGAGAACAGTCTGATGGCCTCCGACGCAGGCACTCCCCATTCAATCTGGGCGGCCATCTTCTTGATCTCGGGGGTGAGCTTCCCGTATCTGCCCGTCGACGCTACGACGATCGCATCCGCAAGCGTCATTCCGAACCTTCCAGCCTCTGCGACGTCTCTCAGGAAGTCCGGGAGCCTTGTCTCGATATCCTTGATATGCTTTTCCCGCGCGCTCATGTAGAACCCGTACGGTGCAAGCATCGCTAGCAGGGCGAATATGATGTAGTCTATGGGCTCCAAGGACAGGTTGAGGCTCTTCTCGTAGTCCAGGAACGCCATGAAGCTGAACACCACCATCAGCAAGATTGAGGCGGTGATGATCGGCCTCTTGAGATCCGACTTCTCGGTGGAGAGTATCCTCTTGAGTGCCTTCTCCTTCTCGGCCTGTGACATGACTCTCTGGGCTTGCGGCATCTACATCGCACTCTCCTTTGACATGTTCCAGATGACGAACACGAAACCGAACTGCGATATTGGGATCATCATAAGCACGACCATGTACAGCAGGAGCACCATCATGTCCGAGTTCCCGCTTCCTACAATGGCCATGATCGCCATGATGAGCACAAGGAACAGGGGGAAGGCCACGACGACGGTCACGAAAGACTCTGCCAGCATCCCCAGCGTTTCCATCTGAGACTTCATGGCGAGCTTGTTCTCCTTCTGAAACTCCTCGGCCTTAAGCAAGAAGTACGGCTTCAGCTGCCCACCAGATGTTGAAGTTGTGATGACGCCCTGAAGGAAGTCCTGGAACTTAGAGGACGGCGACCTCTTTGACGCCTTCTTGATCGCGGTCAGTATGTCAGAACCCAGGAGCTCGGTATCCCTCGTGATCCACGAGGCCTCGGCGCTTATCTCGCCGTAGACCTTCTGCCTGGACAGTTCCTTGAATATGACATCGATGTTGACATCAGCGGACGCCATCGCTGATATGAAGCTCATTGCTGCTGCGATTCTCTTGTCTATGTCCCTTCCTCTCGACTTTGCCTTCGATCCAGGCACGGACAGGAGCAGGAAGAATCCCATCAGCGGCAGAAGCAGGACCGCCAACGCCGAGACCATTATCCTCAGGATCAGGCTGACCTTCAGCAGGCCGAACAGGATGACACCCACCCCGAGGGCTATCCCAACCCCGATGATTGCGAGCACAATGGTCGTCATGACGGCATACGCGTAGTACTCCTCAGGCCGAATCTTCATGTGGGCCTTCAGAAGCGAATCCTCGAGAGCCTGGTTTCCGGCAGCCTTCTCCGTGGCATACCTTCCCATGGACCTCCAGCAGAAATCCTGGTAAGGCGAGAGCTTGACGTAGTGAGGAACTGAAGCCTTGGACAACTTGATAACGTGCGGCCCCATCCGCTCTCCCTGCTGTGATATCTTCGTCTTGAGGTACTCTGCCTTCTTGAGCTCCACTCGCTTGAAATCGTCAGATACCTGAGGCAGTGGCAACACCCCCTGGTGCGGCGACGGGCTTCTGCTCGACCTTCGCGTCCCCGTACATCTCCTTCCTGACCCTCTCCGCCGTGACCTTCGGCTCCTTGTAGTAGGCCCTGATGAGGTTCCAGATGTCGCGGTAGTCGGACATGTCCTTCGCGACCATGTACTTCACGATGTCGACCCTGCGCTCGACCTCCTGGAGCAGCTCCTCATGAGTCAGGTTCTTCATCTCCATGATCTTGTCGAATAGGAAGCTGTGCCCCTTGAAAATGAACTTGTCAGTCGCCTGGTCCCATTCGTACACAGTGTTGCTGATCAGCTCGTTGGTCTCGGGCTCGAATCCTACGATCTCGATCAGCTGCTTGATCCGCCTGACCATGTCCATCCCGACCCTTGCGTGTGTCTGGATGATCACGTTCCTCAGGGCTGTCAGTAGGATCCTCGGGCAGTTGATGGGCGGGTTCTCGAGCCTGTTGACCATTCCCTTCACGGAGTCGGCGTGCATGGTGGAGTATGTCGTGTGCCCAGTGGCCATCGCCTGGAACATCGTGTAGGTTTCCTTGCCTCTGACCTCACCGACGATGATGTAGTTTGGCCTCTGCCTCAAGGACGCCCTCACGAGGTCGTACATGTCGATCTCGCCCGCTGCCTTGCCATCGACCCCACGCTCTCCGGATCCGGACCTGGTCGCACCAGGGATCCAGTTCTCGTGCGGGAGGTTGATCTCTCTCGTGTCCTCCATCGTGACGATCTTCGCACCTGGGGGTATGAAAAGCGCAATCGAGTTGAGCGTGGCTGTCTTGCCGCTAGCTGTGCCACCACATATTATCGCGGATTCCCCGTGCTCAACGCTGAGCCAGAGATACGCCACGATTTCCGGGGAGGCGGTGCCGTACTTGATCAGCTCGACTGGCGTGAAAGGCTTCTCCTTGTACCTTCTGATCGTGAACGAAGCGCCCCTCGTGGTCACCTCACGAGCATAAGTCGCCTGAACTCTGTGTCCCTCGGGGGTCGTGCCATCGAGAATCGGGTTTGAGACCGATAGCTGCTTCCCGCATCTCTGGCCGAGGCTTATGACGAACGAGTTCAGCGTGTTCTCATCATCGAATATGATGTTCGTTCTGATGGATTCGTACTTGTTGTGGAACAGGAACAGGGGTATCCCGACACCGTCGCAGGAGACGTCCTCCACGTGCGTGTCGTTAATCAAAACATCTACCGGACCGTACCCTACGAAGTCCCTGCCGATGTAGTATTTGATCTTGTCCTGGGAGATGGGCTCGATGCTGATCCCTCTGGACTTGATGTAACTGTCGACGCTCCCCTCGAGGTAGGTCTTCTTGTTCGTCTGGTCCATCCTCTCCCACTCGTAGTCGAGCGTCTTCTCAAATGTCGTCTTGATCATGTTCAGGAGGTCCTCTTCCTCCTCAGTAAGCCTGGGCTCGAGGACTGTCAGCAGGTAATCGCTGACAACGGTGTTGTACGTGACCCTGATGTAGCTGTATGGCTCGGTCACTGGGTAGAAGCCGATCTCCTGGATGTTGGGATCTGTCATCGGCGGTATCTCGGTGTACACCGATCCCCTGCCATGCTTCCACTGGCGTTTCCTGGCGGCGGCTCCCCTCGCATCCTTGACTTTGACTGGTTGTGATCTCATCCTCGAGAGAGCGCTGTAGTATCCCTTGTGCATTCTGGCCCCAAGTCCCATCCTGCGGCCTCTGAAAGCTATGTCGTTCTTCGGTTTTGGTGCGGTTTCTGTCAAATGATCACCCCTAGACACCTATCTCGCCTAGAGACATCTGCACGGTGGCGTGTGTGTGATCGAAGGCCTTGACATTGTTTATGGTGATCGTGACAATCGAGTATGAGTTCCCGTACCCTGGAAGGGTGTAGAGCACTCTGTGGATCGAGAAATCCGTGCCATACTTCAGCCCCAGATACGACGAGTTCAACGATTTGTTGAAGTACCTCTCCCATGCGACTCCGTGCGCCGATTTTATGGTTATCGTAAGCGGGGTTCCACCGGTGTTCGTATATGTGTTCGTCGAGGCATACAGCAGGTCTGCGTTGACACCTTTGGACCCTGTCCCGCCGATGGTCCTGTTCTGGCCAAAGAGCGAGATCTGAGTCAGCTTCACGACATACCCTGTCTGGGTGCCTGAGTAGGCCTGAATGGACATCTGTATCCCCGCGATGATGTACTCGCCATCGGTCTGGTTGACTATTACCGCCCCGTTCTCATACTCCAGGTATTGCTCCACGTAGTACCTGTTCGGGCAGTAGAGTTCCAGTCCTCCGCCACTGTGCCCTCCATTGGACGCGTCCAGGCTGAAGCTGGTGCTCGCGTAGCTGACATTGAAGGACGGCTTCCCTGAGACCCATTCTGTGTTGAACCTTATGACGCCCGCCGTCGGGCCTGCAAAGATTGGTATTCCCGGGGCGCTCAGTGTGATTGGAATGAACACCGGTGTCGGCGCGAGAAGGCTGTTTGCGCTGCTCGAGATGAGGCCGTCTATATCGGACTTGAGAGAGCCGAACTGCTGGATCACGGCCGCCATGTGCGTGCTCTCGTTGTCGCTCATCCAGACTGGCACGAATTGATTCGTGAACAGTCCCATGAAAGCCAAGAAGACCATTATCGCCATGATCGTGCCGACCGTGGCGGCGACTCCCTCCTCGTCATCCCAACTCGGTGATTTCTTGATCCTGCACGATTTCGATTTCCTAGAATAGCCAGACTGCTGGGGGGACAAATGCATTCTACCACCGAAATGGGTGTGCTGAAGCAAACTAATCAGCATCTGGAGAATATTTAAACATGTCGTTTCTGGTATCGTGGCAGAAACGCCTCCGAGAAACATGGCACCCTCATGTTCCAGAGGAACCTAAGGTCATGGACCCGAAGGCGTTTGAGGGCTCAGACAAAGACCGCGTTGTTCGAAGACCTCCCTGCCCCACCTCGATCCACTTGGCCCGCCACGATAGTCGCAATCCTCGCTCGGGCCACGCCTCCGCCCAAGTTTTAATACCAGGTTTCGCCTAACAGCTCACCTGCCCGACCGGGCCGTGGTAACTCAGTTGGGAGAGTGCAAGACTGAAGATCTTGAAGTCGCCGGTTCAAGTCCGGCCCACGGCACTCGACATTATTCTTCTCGCCTTCTGGAGTCACGCCCTGAACCGGGGAATAGATTAAAGTGCGCGGATGCTCTTCGAGCGGTCTGCAAAGGCAGGCTGATAGATGCCGATCAAGTCGTTCGAGTTAATATCGATGGATGCCAAAAGGTTCTCCAAGATGGGCGAGCGGATTCCCCACCTTAGGGTGGATCACAACACTGCAGTCACGAGCATCGCGACAATCTCCGACAAGGAAGCTCAGGTGGATTTCAGATTCACGGTCAACTACGTGGGCGTCGGGCTTATCAAGATCGAGGGCAGGGTCGTGTGGGAAGGAGAAGCGAAAGCCCTTGCGACTCAGTGGTCCCAGACAAACGCCCTGCCAAATGAGGTCTTCAACCCAATCCTGTCCGCGATATTCGCGAACTGCATGCCCTCCAGCGTGGTCGTCGCCAGGGATCTCGGGCTCCCGCCGCCGATACCGCCGCCTCAGATACAGATGAAGAAAGAGGCCAAGGCTCCCGGCGCGAAAGACCACACGTCCTCAATGGAAGTAGCGTAGCCACCGAGGAAGCTCACCTGATATGGTCGAGCGAGAACGAACCGATGCTGACACCGGCCTTCGTGGACGAGTATCTTATGAACGCTCTTGACTGGACATCGCAGATGCCCTTGATGGAAAGGAATGTGTTCAGGTTTTCGAGCTTGAACTCTATCATGCCGTCCATGAGAGACCCTATCATCTGAATCTCCTGCTCGCCATGGACGCCCTTCTCGATGGTGTACATCGCCACGGCTTTGTCCCTCTTCCTCCTGCCAACAATCGGGCTGAGGAACCTGAACGCCGTGTTGGGGTCGAGGTAGGCGATCATTGTGGATATCGATCTGAAAGCCACGCGGTAGTATTCGTGGTCCTTCAAGAACTCCTTACAGGCCCTCTCTACCGCCTTTTGGATGGATTCGTAGTCCGTCGGCGATTCTACGTAGTCCGTGTATGGGTCCTTCGATTCGTCCCCCATGCTCCTCGAGTAAGAATCCACGTACTTGACGAGCCCACGCTTCTCGTACTCCTCGTACCCGGGGAGGACGAAGACCATTTCGTCCCTGATCTCTTTTGGAGACTTCTCCGTTATGACCCAGAGCGCTGGAATGCCCTTCTTGAGCCCCTCCGCGATGAACCCATTGACCAATACCTCCTTGCCCGCGAAAGGCGGACCGTAGATCATCACGTTTGAGCCGAATGGCATCCCTCCAAGGAGCAGGTCGTCCAGCCTTGCAGTGCCCGTCTTGACCTTCTCCTGCTTGATCTCCAGCTGTCTCTCGCTCTCGCGCTTCTCGATCTCATCCCCGATGACACCCTGCTCCCTGAGCCTGAGGTCCTCCTCCTTGGATGCGAGGTACCGTTCCCTGTTCCTGATCTCCTCTTCCCTGGCTGTCACCTGAGCCTGGAGGTCTTCCAGCCTCCTCTTCAGAGTGAGCTCGTCGGTGGAGGTCAGCTCAGCCTTGTCCTGGGCGACTCTCCTGAGCTCCTCCTGGAGGAGCTTCTCGCGGTAGGTCAAGTCCTCCTCCCTTCTGAGCATCTCCTGTTCCTTGTACGCGAGGGGTTCCTTGAGCTTCCTCGTCTCGTCGTCCCTGATCCTGAGCTCCTCCTTGAGATGCTGCACCTCTTGTTCGCGCAACACCAGCGTTCTCTCGTACCTCTGCGCCTCCTCTAGCTTGGCCAGCACCTCAGGGCTGATTGCTCTTCCCGGGCCAGCGGACGCTGAAGCCCTCACTAGCTCATCCTTCTGCTTCAGTCCTAGCTCCGCCTGGGCCAGCCTGGATTCGAGCTCGTGAACCCGATTGACATATCTCAGCTCTTTCTCCGCGATTTCCTCTTTTGCCGCAATGACCTCATCCTGAGCGTCTGATTGGGATGCTGACTCCTTGCCGTACCGGATCAGTCCGTCCTTCAGAGCCTCCTCCTTGGACCGGAGCTGCTTGTCCAGTGCCTCCATCTGTGCCTGCTTCTCAGCGAGTGCTATCTCCTGTCGTTTCAGCTCCTGAGCGTCCGCCGGCATCTCCGAGACAGCCTTCTCAGCCTTGTCTCGTACGGCTGCGACCACGCTCTCCAGCTCCATGATCTTGAGCTCGAGGTTCTCCCTGAGGGCCATCTCTGAGGTCAGCTTGTCAGCGAGGTTGCCAGGGTCCGCCCCGCCTTGCTGGTTTCTGATGAACTTGATGACTGCAATGCTCCCGCGCTTGACGTTCTCCAGCTCCTCTTCAAGCTGGAGCCTCGTGTTCCTTTCAGCTTCGAGGTCCGCCCTCGTCTTGGCGAGTTCCTCGACAGTGGTCTGAGGGTCGAACCCCCCGCTCTCGAACTCCTTGAGCTTCTGCCGGAAGGTCTCCCTGAGCTGAACTAGCTCCGCCTCCTTCTCTAGGAACTCGTGGCTCGGAACGCTCTCTTGAGCCCTCGAAAACCCGCTGGTCTCCTGCAGCCATGCGTCGAGGTCGTCCTCCTTTCCCGAGAGCCATCTAGCCAGAGAATCGTTGGGGACAGCCTCGGCATTCGCAATGGCCCCCGCCTGTTGCTGCTCAGCCTTCTGGTCGCCAGATAGCCAGTTCGATAAGCCATTGTCTTCCCCGGAGAGCCAATCCGCGAGCCCGGTGTTCTCAGCCCCGGCCATCGACTGCGCTTCCTTGATGATCTTGCTTGCGAGTCTCTCCCCAATACCTCTGACGCTGGAGAGATCCTCGGCCTTGGCCTGCTGGAGATCCTTGATGGTCTTGTAGCCGGCCTCTTGGAGCGCCACTGCTTTCGTTTCTCCGATTCCATGGACCGACATCAGCTCTTCCTTCGATCCCGCCTCTGGCGCTGCCTCCAGCTTCTGTGCTTCCTGCATAGGCCTCAGGGCGTGGTAGCAGTTGTCGCATCGCCCCGACCCTGCAGGCGATTGATAGCCGCAGATAGGGCATGTGATTTTCTCTTCCGAAGCCTCTTCGTTCGGTGGCATCTAGGCTCTCCTGATGTGTGTCATAACTTGCTTCTTGTTCGCCGGGGGAGCGTCTTTCTGGCCAGGATAATCTCGTTGGTCGAGCCGTGACTCAATCCTGGCCTCGGCAGGCTAAATAGTCAGGTCGGGATATTTAAATGTACCCGAAGCGGAATCGTACTGGATAATTGGGCTGTTGGCAAGCTTGAAATCCAAGAGCTTTCGCCCATGCTATTTGACGATTGAATCGTTCACCAAAAGGAACAACTAGTCTCCAGGCGATTCTATCCCACATTTATGGCGGACGAAGTGGGGGGCAAGGGCAGGAAGAAGGCCCAAGAAGAGGAGAGGATAGGCGTTTATGTCTGCCATTGCGGGACGAACATCGCTGGCACTGTTGACTGCAGGCAGGTTTCGGAATACGCTCAGGGCCTTAAGGGAGTCGTCGTCAGTCGGGATGACACCTACACCTGTTCCGAGCCAGGCCAGAACCAGATCGTCGAGGACATCAAGAATCGCAAACTGACCAAGGTCGTAGTCGCGTCATGTTCTCCGAAGATGCATGAGAGGACCTTCAGGAAGACGATCGCAGACGCAGGGCTGAACCCCTACATGCTCGAGATGGTCAACCTCCGGGAGCAGTGCTCTTGGGTCCACAAGGACAAGAAGGAGGCCACAGACAAGGCCAAGGACCTCGTCAGAGGGGGGGTGTACAGAGCAGCCCAGCTCCAAGCCCTGGTCCCGAAGGAGGTCTCGTTGTCAAAGGATGTCTTGGTGGTGGGTGGGGGAATCGCGGGCATCTCGGCGGGACTGCAGCTCGCTAATTCGGGTTATAAGGTGTACATGGTCGAGCGCAACCCGAGCATTGGCGGAAGAATGGCACAGCTGAGCAAGACCTTCCCGACGCTTGATTGCGCCCCCTGCATACTCAGCCCTCGGATGGTCGAGGTCGCCGCCAACGAGAACGTGGCACTGTACACGGGCACAGAGGTCGTCGAGGTCGCAGGCGCCCCAGGGAACTACAAGGTCAAGATTCGGATCGGACCGCGTGGAGTTGACCCCAAGAAGTGCATCGGCTGCGCGAAGTGCGAGAAGGTCTGTCCTGTGAAGACGTTGAACGAGTTCGAGGAATGCCTCTACGAGCGCAAGGCCATCAGCAAGCCCTTTCCGCAGGCAGTCCCCGCGTCGTACGTGGTCGACTTCGAGAAGTGCAAGAAGTGCGGGGTATGCGTCAAGGTCTGCTCGGCGCACGCGATCGACCTCGAGGAGAAGGAACGCTTCAGAGAGTTTGAGGTCGGGGCCATAGTGATGGCCACTGGATTTGACATGTTCGATGTCAAGAAGTTGCACGAGTACGACACATCTCTCCCCGACGTAATCACAGCGACTCAGATGGAGCGCCTCATGATCAACGAGTGCGGCGCTGGCATGGTCCTGAAGCGCAAGGCGGACGGCAACAGGGTCAAGAAAGTGGCCTTCGTCCTGTGCGCCGGTTCAAGGACGCGAAAAGTGGGCATGCCATATTGCAGCAAGATATGCTGCAACTATGCTGTCAAGCAGGCCGTAATCCTGAGGAAGACGTTCCCGTACATGCAGGTCTATGTCTACTACATAGATGTCCGAACGGCCGGCCGCGGTTTCGAGGAGTTCTACGTTCGTTCCCAGGAAGAGTATGGTGTCAAGTACATCCACGGCAAGGTATCGGACATTCAGAAAGGATCCAACGGGATCATGGTCAGAGCCGAGGACGTCACCCTCGGGGAGATAATCGAGAACGAGTTCGATATGGTGATCCTCTGTACCGCGATGGTTCCATCGAAGGGCACTTCAGAGCTCGCCAAGATACTCAAGGTCCCTCTTGGCGAGGACGGCTTCGTCTCAGAGAAGCATCCCAAGATGGAGCCTGTATCTACCCACAGGCCGGGGGTGTTCGCCGCGGGAGTCACCCTCGGCCCGAAGGATGTCAGGGACAGCGTGATCGATGGCAGGAGTTCGGCGGCGCACGTCATAGAGTTCCTCGGGTCGGGGAAGATGCTCCTCGACCCGATCAAGGCGTTCATCGTTGATGCGATGAGATGCACGAAGTGCAAGGCATGCGAGGTCATTTGTCCGGTCAAGGCCATCGTCGTCGGAGACCTCCCGCAGATCGATCAGTTCGCGTGCATTGGCTGTGGGGCGTGCGTCTCCGAGTGTCCTGTCGATGTCTATGACCTCGCCCACTACACTGACGGGCAGATTGATGCGGAACTCATGGGACTCCTTGAGAGTGGGAGCGAGAGCGTAAAGATCATAGGATTTTTCGGAGACATCCTGGCGTATGTCGCTGCGGACACCGCGGGCACCGCTAGGATGGAGTATCCCCCGACCGTCAGGATGATGCGGCTTCCATCGGCTGCCAGGGTGGCACGCAAGGAGATACTGAAAGCATTCGCCTACGGCGCGGATGGCGTGATACTCTCAGATGAAGAGGGAGGAGAGATCGCGCACATAATCGAGGAGCGGCTCAAGGCACTGGCGCCCGAACTCGACTCGCTTGGCATAGGAAAGGAAAGGGTCACATTCATGCCGATGCTCCTTCCGATATACAAGGTCCTTCCGAAGTTCATTGACACCTTCGACAAGAAGATCAAGCAGCTCGGCAAGCTGTCCAAGGAGTTACGCTCGAAATCCCTTGATGCATCGGAGAAGGAATCGGAGCCAGTGTTCGCTCCAAAGTGATTCCCCTAGATCCTGCTCTCACGCGTGTGTTTAGTGCGCCTGCATGTGCGCGAGCCCATGCGCGCGTGGCTTTTGCCTTGTGTAAAGCTATTTATATCGTGTTGTCTAATAAGAATTGGTCTCTTGCGTCTGGCTCGAAGCGAGGATGGAAGATGCAGAAGCGCGTCATCGTCAAAATCAAGAAGGACAACACAGAGCTGAGCCTGCGCGAGGTTCTCGAGAAGATCAAAGAAATCCAGGATCAGCATCCAGACCTCGACATTTTCTTTGACGGGGACGAGTACGCGATCTGTAGCAGGCCGCGGAAAGCCTCTCCGTAGAGAATTCTTTTAGGTCATGAATCGATTGCCCCACAGGCGGAGCCTGTATGCCAGGTCGTGTCACAATAGGCTTGTACAACTCCTACGACCCTGTGAAATTCCACGAGTCGCACAGGAGGGCGCTCGCTAGGGCAGGACCTCTTGCGCTCGCATTCGACTGCAACTTAGCCACCTTCGGCTTCCCTTACGGGAAGGAACTCACAACCCCTATTGAGGTCGCCAACTGGGTTTCGATAACGACCAGCATCGGCGAGAGTGGCAGCTACCTCGTCGAGCTCTCCCAGAAAGGCAGGTTCTCATGCTTCGACTTCCCCAAGAAGGGTTTCCCCCCACAGTTGGGCGAGATCGTCGTTACCACGCGGAAGCCCGACCCAGGCAAAGCCATGTCGTCATCACAAGTGAAGCAGCTGATCAAATCCGGCCGCTCCGTTTTGTTGTTGTTCGGACTGGGTCCTCACGGATTGCCGAAGGAGATCTTCGAGCTGAGCTCCAAGCATCTGGACATTACGGGACGGGGCATGTCTCTGGAGACATGTACTGCGCTGGGTGCTGTCGTGGGTGTGTTGCTGGGGGATCGAGGGCCGGTCAATACTTCGAGTAAATGAGGTCCATGCTGGGGACTCTGATCCCTTCCTTTCTAACTGCTCGGCCGACGATTTTCGCTCCCTTGCCAGCAATTCTCACAACATCATCCGCCTGTCTGTTGGGCACGACCATCGAGAAGCCCATGCCCATGTTGAAGATTTGGTACATCTCCTGGTCGGATACGTTCCCCAGCTCCTGCAGCGCACGGAAAATCGGATTCGGTTTCATGGGGCTCTCTATCTCAAAACCAACCCCCTTCTTTAGTCTCAGAAGGTTACGCAGGCCGCCCCCAGTGATGTTGGCCATCCCGTGCACTTCATATTCCTCCAAGATTCTCAGGACCCTCTTGACATAGATCGTCGTCGGTTCCAGAAGCTCTAGTCCAATCGCCCTTCCGAGCCCCTTGACCTTCTGCTTGTATCCAATCCTATTCCTCTCGAGTATCTTCCTCGCGAGCGTCAGCCCGTTGGAATGTATACCCGAGCTCGGCAGGCCTATTAACGCATCTCCGGACCTGATCTCCTCTCCGGAGACGATCCTCTTCTTCTCGACTGCTCCCAAGCAGGTACCAGCAAGGTCGAGTCCGTTCACCAGCCCAGGGAGGATTGCGATCTCGCCGCCAACTATGGTTATGTTAGACATCCTTGCACCGGCCTCGAGCCCCTTCCCGACCTCAGATGTGACCTTCTCGTTCGGGCTGTCGATGGCGATGTAATCGACGAACGCTATAGGCTCCGCGCCGACGCAAATGGTGTCGTTCACATTCATGGCGATGCAGTCGATGCCCACAGTGTCCCATTTCCTGAGCGCGTCTGCAACAAGGAGTTTCGTCCCGACACCGTCCGTGCAGAGCGTCAATGCGATGTCTCCGAAATCGATCAGCCCTGTGAAATGGCCGGGCATGTCCATCGGCTTCCCGAACCCCTTCCTCCTGTACTTCAGATGTCCCACAAGAGCTGCGATGCTGTCTGATTTCCTGTCGATGTCTACTCCCGCTTTGGCGTAGGTCATCCCCTCTCTTCTCGTGGGCATCTGTACTCCAGCCTTCTTGTTCAGGCTATTGCATCTTTCTGCTTTACCTTTTGCTCCCTCCTGCGTAGGAAACAATATCTCGGAGGACTGGAATCACATCGGGCGTGACGAAGGCTTGGAGGGCCGAGAGGCGGAAGGACCGCTACTACAGAAAGGCTAAGACAGAGAACTACAGGTCGAGAGCCTCCTACAAGCTGAAGCAGTTGGACTCCAGGTTTCATCTGATTCGGGAGGGCGACACAATCGTGGATTTGGGAGCCTCCCCGGGTGGATGGTCGCAGGTGGCCGTCGAGCTCGGTGGTCCCAGGTCCAAGGTCATCGCTCTTGACTTGGAAAGGTTCTCTCCGATTGATGGAGTTACATTCATCCGTGGAGACATCAGGGAAGATGCCGTCGTGAAGCGGCTCATGGAGCTCATCCCGGATGGTGCCGATGTGGTAGTGTCAGATATGTCACCGAACATAAGTGGGAACTACCCGTATGATCACGCTCGCTCGATCGAACTGTGCGAGCACGCTCTGGAGTTCGCGTCGAAGGTGCTCAAGCCAGGGGGCAACTTCGTTGCCAAGATGTTCTATGGCGACATGAGCGAGGAGTTTGTGTCGGGGGCGAGGAAAAGCTTTGAAGTGGTCCACGTGCACCACCCGAAGGCTTCCAGGGCAGCCAGCTCTGAGATGTACGTCCTGGGCCTCGGTTTCAGAGACAAGCGCGGGGCTAGTCCCAGAATCTCTTAGTCCTGGCGTAGCTGATTTCCGCTTGGAGTATGTCCCGCAGGAATTCATCTTCTTCGAGATGATACCGTGCCAGTATCCTAGCGGCAGTGTCCGGCCCCACACCCCTGCCAACGAGTGCAATCACCGCCTTCTTGCCGTGGGCCATGACCAGGTTCGCGTTCTTGTAGATCCTCTTGAGCACCTTGGTCTGCTCCTCATCGCCAGCACCTTTCTTCAGAACATCGAAATCCTTCTTGGCATAGGGCTGCAATGCTGCCAACAGTACCCCTCCGCACTTGGCGCACTTGATCTTCTCGGGAAGCGCGGAGACCCTGGCCCTCTTCTGTGTCCTGCAGTTCATGCAAACGAGGACGACATCCTCCTCCAGGAGCCTATCCCTGAGAGCGTTCAGGACGGTCTTGTCCGCCCTCTGGGGTTGCATCAACTCCTTCCTTGTGCCTATGGCCTGCTTGCCAATCGGAGAGAGCGGCCCCGTCTTGAGCTCGATGCTCCCGTCTTGTATCCGCCTCAGGACGACCGAAGCGGTCTCGACATCCATGTTCTCCCACAGAGTCTTGTTGACCGCCTCGTCGAAGATCGGCGAGTACTGGAATACGTCGATCAGCTTCGATATGTTCAGCATCTTGAAGTCAGCGTCCTTCCTCACCGCGCCGAACTTCTTCGCGACATGTACGAACTGCCATCTCAGGTAGGATGAGTTGCGGACAATCAGCCTCATGAACTGCGCGAGCGTCTCTGGGTTGGTCTCTTTGACCGCTCGAACGACGTCTGCAGCTCTGAGGTTCCTGGGGGTCTCCAGCACTATTGAATACGGATCCGTCTGGACACCTATGCTCTCCCCGAAACGCGCGGCGAGCAAAGCAGTGAAGAGCTTCGCCAGGGTTTCGTTGGCCTTGGACCCGAAACAGCAGTTGATGACGATGACACCGTCTCCCTGCTCGACCGTGATGAGCTTGTCTGTTGGGAGATGGAGATCCTTCTGTGCCTTGACCCATGTTACGACCTCCCGCTTCGCAGCATCGTCTCCTGGGTACAGTTCTAGGGCCAGCAGCCTTCTCATGGCTCCGACTTCCTGGGCAACCTCGAATGGTACTGGGATCTCCTCCCCTACCCATGACGGAGTCGCGCCGATCTCCTGGACCTGCTCGACAATCACCTCGTCCTCGCCTAATTCCACGACTCTCCATGTCCGTCCACGGGCCACGAAGGTCGCATACGGCTCTGCATATGTGGCGACGAAGCTCTCGTCCAGTGTTCCTATGATCCCCCTGGACGATATGTCCCTAATCCTGTAGGTTCTCTCGTCAGGGATCATCGAGATGTTGTCGAAGAAGTACTTCATCCCAGTGTTCTTCCTCCTGAAGCTCCCCTCATCGTTCCAAATCAGGTGCAGTTCTGCTAGCACTCTGAGGACCTCATCGAAGTCCTTCCTGAGCAGGTTCCTGAAGGCGTAAGCGCGCGTGACGACCGCGAACGCCCAATCCTTGCTGATCCTGGGCTCGGTCAGAGTCATCGCGACCAGTTGGTTCGCGAGCACGCTCAGCGGGTTCTCCCGCACCCTGAACTTCTCTAGCTCCTCGATCATCGCTCTGCGTGCGATGACGAGGCTCTCGGCCGTCTCAGAAGGCGCTGTCGTGACGATCCTTCCGTAGGAGACGGCGTCGTGCCTGTGGCCCGACCTTCCTACACGCTGGATCAACCTCGTGACCTGCCTTGGTGAGTTGAACTGGATCGTGAAGTCCGCTGAGCCTACATCTATCCCGAGCTCGAGCGAGGATGTGCAGATCAAGGCCTTCAGCTTCTCCGATTTGAAGTCGTCTTCCATCTGCACTCGCACGTCCTTCGATAGCGAGCCGTGGTGAACCCCTATGTTGAATGTCTCGTCCCAGAGGTGGTACCTCACCCCGAGCGCCTCCGCGTAATCCCTGGTGTTGACGAAGAAAAGCGTTGACCTGTGCTGCTCCACGAGCTCCCGGCACCGCCTCATGCACGCAATGTGCTTCGTGTCCGTCTGGAGCCTGTCTGCCAACTGTTTGTCCTTGCTGTCTGGCTCGGGGCTTTCGACCGCTATCCGCATGTCCTTTACCGCAGAGATCCTGAGCACGGACACCTCTCTGTTCTTTCCCGCAAGGTAGTTGGATATCTCGTCTATCGAGCCTATGGTGGCTGAGAGTCCTATCCGTTGGAACTCGCCTGCGAGCGATGCCAGCCTCTCCAATGCGATGGCGAGCTGCGCTCCCCTCTCATCCTCCGCGAGCTCGTGTATCTCATCTATGATCACGTGCTTGACCGCCGCAAGGTGCTTCCTCAGAAGCTTGCCAGTGAACATAATCTGGAGAGTTTCGGGGGTCGTGATGATGAGATCGGGCGGGTTCTTCGATTGGGCCGCTCGCTCGGATGAGGAGGTATCCCCGTGCCTCACAGCGACCCTCAAACCGACCGCTTCGCCGAACTCCTTGAGCCTCCTCAGCAGGTCTCTGTTCAGCGCCCTAAGGGGTGTGACGTAGACGCACCTTATCCCACCTGGCTTAGCGTGGCTCAGAAGATGCAGCACTGGCAACACAGCCGCTTCTGTCTTGCCTATGCCCGTGGGCGCGACCAGGAGTACGTGCTTTCCCGCGATTATCTCAGGCACAGCCTTCTTCTGGGGCTCCGTCGGCTCTCTGATCTCCCTTATCTCCAACAGCTTCCGAAGCCTCGGGTCCAGGAGGCTGAACTCGTTCATTCGGGTCTTCGCAGAGCATGGTCTGCGTATAAAACCTTCTCATGACCTGGCAGGGACCGTGGGGGCACGACTGCAATTGCTTTTATCCTCACTAGCAATTCTGCCAAGTGATAGGATGGCCAAGATCAAGTCGGTAAGGGCCAGGGAGATACTCGACTCCCGTGGGAACCCAACGATAGAGGTTGACGTCGTTCTCACCAGCGGGGAGATTGGCAGGGCGTCAGTGCCCTCTGGCGCGTCCACTGGATCCAAGGAGGCGCTCGAGCTTCGGGACGGTGACGAAGCACGCTACCACGGCAAGGGCGTTCGTAAGGCGGTGGGGAATGTGAACACGACAATTGCCGCCCAGCTCAAGGGGATGGACCCCGCCGATCAGAGGGAGATTGACCAGAGCCTGCTCAAGCTAGATGGCACTCCCAACAAATCGCGGCTGGGCGCAAACGCGATCTTGGGCGCATCCCTCGCTGTGGCGCACGCGGCGGCACTCGATGCGGGCGTTCCTCTCTATCGCTATCTGGGCGGCGCGAGAGCGACCGTCCTTCCGGTGCCTATGATGAACATCCTGAACGGGGGCGCTCATGCCGACAACAACCTCGACTTCCAGGAGTTCATGGTCGTGCCAGTGGGCAGGACATTCAGGGAGTCTCTAAGGAAGGGATCCGAGGTCTTCCACGCTCTCAAATTGGTGCTCCGCGACAAGAGGTTCGGCACCGGGGTAGGCGACGAAGGAGGGTTCGCACCCAGGCTCGGTTCACATAGCCAGGCACTCGAGCTCTTGGTCGAGTCCTCAGAGTCAATCGGGCTCAGGCCTGGAAAGGATGTGTTCCTCGCGATGGACCCCGCAGCATCTGAATTCTATGACGGTGAGAAGTACTTGTTCAAGAAGAGCACGATGGAGACGCTGACCCCTGAGGAGATGGTCGACCTCTATGCGGATCTATGCAAGACCTTTCCCATAATCTCCATTGAGGACGCTATGTCAGAGGAGGACTGGATAGGCTGGCGCACGATAACCGCTCGTCTCGGAAAGAAGATCCAGTTGGTCGGAGATGATGTGTTCGTGACGAACAGGGATATCCTGGCGGAGGGCGTTAAGCAGGGAATCGCAAACGCCATCCTAATCAAAGTTAACCAGATAGGTACACTGACTGAAACCCTCGAGACGATTGGGCTTGCGACGAAGTCCCATTACAACTGCGTCATATCGCATCGATCCGGCGAGACAGAGGATACGACCATCAGCGATATCAGCGTAGCGACCAATGCCGGGCAGATCAAGACAGGAGCTCCCTCGAGAGGTGAGAGGACTGCCAAGTACAACCGGCTCCTCCGCATCGAGGAGGAGCTCGGCGCAAGGGCCAAGTTCCCAGGCAAGGACGCATTCACGCATCATTGATCCTCGGACAGCCTTCTCCGAATCCTTTGCCGGTTCCGCTTATCTATGCCTCGCTCGATCGCCATGCTGAAGACGGTCGCAAGTATCGTCGTTCCGAGGATGACTATCAGCGTTACGTTCAGGAACAGCGCGGGATATGAGCTGTCCCAGATTGAGTTCGCCGCTAGCTGGGCCGCCGGATATGTAGCCAGGACGGCTGCGGACAGACCTTTCGGCATCAGGGAGAAAACGGCGTTCGCGTCATCCTGTTCCAGGTCCCCTATCCTCCAAGTTGCTAGCGAAGTCAGCCGCCTCGCTAGCACGATTATGCTGATGACAAGAAGCCCGGCGACCAAGTGTATCTCTGTGAAAGTGCCGAAGTTAAACGAGAGCCCAAGATACACGAAGAAGAAAGTCCTCACGAAGAAAGTGATCTCTGAGTGGAAGTGGTGAATATGTTCATCGCTCAGCGAGGCCAGCGACAGCATGGTAAAGCGCTTCTTGATGAACCTCCTGTTGCCGATAGCGAGCCCGAACAGGAGCGCTGCTACTGCTCCTGAGCTGTTGATCGGCGAGAGCTCCACAAGCCCCGCGACAACGAACAACGCCGCGACTGTTATCATATACGACAATGGCTGGTTGTGCAGCTTGTCCAGGACGAACAGCCATGCAACTCCCGCCACAAAGCCGACGATGCCTCCGACTATGAACTTCACCGCGAGCTCCTTTGTCACTGTCAAGAGGCTGAAATCACCGAGCTTGATCACGGAGATGAGCGTGAGCGTCGTGACGATCACGAGGACGTCCGTTATCACGCTCTCCATGATGAGCATGGCCTTCGTCTGGGAACGAATCCTCATCCTGGACGCTATCGGTATTACGACTGCGCCAGTTGTCCCACCGACTATCGATCCCAAGGTCACAGCCAGCAGCAGATCAACGTGCATGATCAGATGGATGGCGACCCCTATCGCGACCATTTCCGCAATGAATGTCAGGACAGACATGAAGACTGACAGCCGCATCGATTCTATGACGGTCCTCATGTCCAGGGATAGCCCCCCGTCGAACAGGATGATGACCAGAGCGGCTGAAAGGAAGAGGTCTTTGAACTGGTTGATGTCAACCAGCGAATCATCGGTGACGAGCCCGAACCTGTTGCCCAGAATGTCCGGTCCTATGATCATCCCGAGGGCTATGAGCAGGAGGATGTCTGGGATCCTGTATCTGTTGAAAATCATGTTTCCGAAGAATCCGATGAAAATGATGGAACCGATCGCAAGGAATGCTGTGATAGTTTCCGATTCCATCTCTCAGACGCTCCGGGGAGTGAAGTCTTCTCAATTCACCCAGTTAGTTACAACCCGCCGTGACGGTCCCGCAAAAACAGACTGACCCGTTTGGTATTTTATGGTATTGGCTTGGGCCACTCTGTCTGATATCATGAGTCTCGAGATGCTACAGAAACGGACCAGCTCGCTCCCGACGAGGTACTTTATACTCCCGCAACGGATTCGGTCGAACGATGGCTGTGGATGGAATCGTCTCGGAACCATCCGACGAGGCTGCTGCGGACTATGACGTTGTGATCATAGGGGCAGGCCCGGCCGGGCTTTCCGCCGGGATATATGCGAGGCGAGTCGGCCTGAATTGTGCGATACTCGAGAAGGGCGTTCCTGGGGGTCAGGTCCTGACCAGCCCCCTCATAGAGAACTACCCGGGGTTCCCCGAGATCTCCGGGCTGAAGCTCATGGAGCAGATGGCAGAGCACGCTAGGAAATATGTTGACATAAGGGAGGGAGATGAGGTCCTGCGGGTGCGATCTGCCGAGAGGTTCGAGATCGCAACTACCTCTGGGAGGTTCTCCTCACGCGCCATAATACTCGCAACCGGCTCTTCGCATCGCAAGCTCGATGTTCCTGGCGAGGAGGGCATGACGGGCCGCGGCGTCAGCTACTGTGCCACGTGCGATGGTTTCTTCTACAAGAAGAAGGAGGTCATCGTCGTCGGAGGGGGTAACACAGCTCTCACAGACGCTCTCTACTTGAACTCGATCGAGTGCCGGGTTACAATCGTCCATAGGCGGGGTTCTCTTAGGGCGGACAGACACCTCCAGGAGAGCATATCGCAGCGTGGCATCCCTGTCCTTTGGGATACTGTCGTGGAGGAGATCCAGGGCGAGGACGGGGTCAAAGCGGTCAAGCTCAGGAACCTGAAGTCCGGAGCCACGAAGATCAAGCCTGTCGACGGGGTTTTCGTTGCGATTGGTGAGCTCCCCAGCAGCCAACTGGCAGCCGAGCTCGGTCTGAAGATGGACCCGGGCGGCTTCGTCGTCGTTGACAAGTCTTTCAGGACAAATGTGCCATTCGTGTACGCCTGTGGAGACGTATCGGGAGGGATCAGACAGATCGTGGCGGCTGTTCATGGCGGTGCTGCCGCAGCTCTCTCATGTTTCGAGGACCTAACAAACCCTTACTACAAGCGGACATGAGTGGCGTCAGAGATTCAGCTGGAGGTAGTGGATCTCGGCCTTGTGCAGAGGTTCGGTGACCAGAACGCCTTTGTCCGTGAACCCCCGCTTCTCGAACCAGTCTACCGGTCCGTTTGGGAACACAACATCGTTCGACGCGGCCACGGACAGTGTCCTGAATCCCCATGCTCTCAGGTCATCCTCCAGCTTGGCGAGGGGGTGGCTCCTGAAGTCTCTTTTGGCGTCGGACAGATACGAGCAGGTGAGGAAGGCATTGTCGTCCCTCTTGTCAGGGATCGGATATGGCACCATTCGCGAAGGGAGGAACTCGGCGCCACCGACACACTTCCCCTCATGGAAATGCAGATAGCCTATGTGTGGTCGCCCCGAGGATTTCAGTATCGAACCGACCCACTCCGACTTTCCCCAGCAGAGACCGGAGTCGTCTGAGCCCATGCACGGCTGGCAGGTCGAAAGCACGCTCTTGGATGTGATGGCGACGAGATCCCCTCTGACTGCCTTTTCGCTCTGCTTTACGGAATGGGCCATAGGCCTCTCTATGTCCTCCTCCAGCATCTCCAGGACAGTTTCGCGTGAGAAAGGCCCGTGCCACCTATGCTTGTCGTTCACAAGCAGCATTGTGGGGGAGAATATCCTGTACTTCTCGCAGATCTGCTCATCATCGGAGATGTCGTAGATCTGCAGGTGGACGGACTCCTGAAACGCGATGGTCTTGATCCTTGCCAGAAGGTAGGCGTTGTGCGGGCATTGGTAGCCGAAGAAGAAGAACTTCAGGTTCCGACTCACTCAGTGGCCTCCGAATCCGGGAACTGAAACCAGTCGCCCAGACCGCCCCCAACGCTCTCTGGCCCTCTTCAACCTTCTCCCTGTCACTCTATGCCAAACGTGCGTGGTCGCATCTGTCCCTTTAATATACCTATTAGTACAATGGAGGTTCAGCCACCCTCAACGAGAGGATGGCGATAATATCAGGAGGTAGTCCAAATGGACAACAGACCACGCAGGTCAGACCGCGGGTTCGACTCCCGTCCGAGGGAGATGCACACCGTGAAGTGCTCTGACTGCGGCGCTGAGGCGCAGGTACCGTTTAAGCCCACCGAGGGCAGGCCTGTGTACTGCAAGGAATGTTACCAGAAGCACAGGCCACCGCGACGTTTCTAGTCGCATAGTGTGCCTGCGATCATGGTTCATTTTTTGATCAAACACCATCAAATTTCTCATTTCCGTTTTTTAAGATCAATCAGTAACCCAGCGTAGCCCTTGATTCGGACTCGGTGCGGGACAAGGCTTTAATTCAACGTGCCTTAATTCCATCCCCGTCCAGGAGGTGAGCTGTTTTGGTAAAGGGAAAGCTGAACAAGACATACAGGTGCGAAATCTGCGGCCAAGAGGTCGTGGTCACAAAGGAAGGCGGCGGAGTCCTTGTCTGCTGTGGCAAGCCGATGAGAGAGCTCTGAGCCTCTATTCTCATTTTTCATCTCGTAGGATGTCAGCCCGTCCAAGCGCGGTGTTTGGAATCCGAAGTGGGCCCGATCGGATTTGAACCGATGACCAACTGGTCTCTCAGGGAACTGAAGTCCCCTATGAGCCAATCGCTCCGCCGGACTAAGCTACGGGCCCTCGCTGATGCTCATAAACACAGCACGACTTATTAGCGTTTCTGTGCAGAGCTGTAGCTGGCCTGTCATTAGCCAGATCAGTATCTGTAGGTCCTCGCCTTTCCTTCCTCGAGCTCGACTCCCAAACCCAAAGCGATCCTGTTGGAGAAGTTGAAGTAACCTGCGATAAGGTTCGCGCGGACAATCTCCTCGTCCTTCAGCCCCGCGTCTTTGAGGTCCTTGATGTCGTCCTTCGTAATGGCCTTCGGATCGAGGGTGAGCTTTGCTGAGTATGCGAGAAGCGCCTTGTTCCTTGGGCTCTCGTGTTTCCCCAAGTACTCCTTCAGCAGCTTAGACAGGGCAGCGTTGTCCTTCTCCACAGTCTCAAGAGCCTCTGAGTGGTGGACCGCGCCGTAAGCACATCCGTTGGCGGCGGACACGATGACCGCTATCATCTCCCGCTCATCTCTGCTAAGAGGGCCAGGCCCCAGCATCAACTCAACATACATGTCTAGATGGTGGTCCAGAACCTCGGGGTCAGATCCTTGTGCCAGGAAGATGTTCGCCAGATGTCCTCGCTCTTTGAGAATCCTTTCGTAGACCTCTTTGGTCCTGCCCTTGGCTTTGCTAATGTCTAGAGTCCTTGTCCAGGCCATCCCTTCCACGTCTCCGATGACGCCTTCGCCAGAGTGCTAGACCTATTCTCGTCTTAAGCCTTGCTGTGCCCCTGGTCTACTTGAGCCTCTTCACTATAGCCAGGGCTTCCTCGATGTCTGGCTGGGTTCCCGGCTCGTACATTCGCTTGTAGGCTACTTTTCCCTTCTTGTCGATCACGAAAATCGCCCGCTTCGTGAAGCCCTTGTCCTCGTAGAGTGACCCGTATAGAGGCGCAACCTTCTTGCCAAAATCGCTCAGGATCGAGAACTTCACCCCGAGCTCTTTGGCGAACGCCCTCTGGGTCCAAGTGCTATCCACACTAGCCGCCATCACCTGGGCGTCCAGCTTCAAAACGACATCCTCCTTCTCCTTGAGTTCGCCCAGCTCATTGGTGCAGACTGGACTGAACGCGAATGGAAAGAACGCAAAGAGGACGTTCTTCTTGCCCTTGTAGTCGCTCAATCTGACCTTCTTGCCGTTCTGGTCTTCGAGCTCGAAACCCGGTGCCGTGTCTCCCACATTGAGTTCTGCCATGCGATACCACTTCTGCGAGTTCGTCCGTTCAATCCTTGTGAGGCTATTTGGCATTGGCGCCTAAATCATGGACGAGAGCCGAGGGATTCATATTAGGAATCCGGGGAAGAATCGAAATGGAAAGAATGAATGGCGCCGTCGAACGGGTTCGAACCGTTGACCTTCCGCTTAACAGGCGGACGCTCTACCAGGCTGAGCTACGACGGCTTTGCGGATTCGCAGGCGCTGTTAGCCTGACCAGTTAAATAAGCCTTTTGCAGGTGTGCTGGACACCTATTCCGTCGGGAGAACGATGGGGCGGGAGCTCGTCTCTACTCGATCGACTCCCGCAGCTCATTGACGGTCGTGCTCATAGTCTCCAGGATGTCCTTGAGGTGATCGAGGAAGTCCTGGATCTTCTCAGTGGTCACGGCGCCGTCCGGAGATGGCTCTATCAGGCCCTCCTGCTCCAGTATCCTCAGAGAGTATCTGACCTTGTGCTGGGGGTACTTGAGCATCTCTGAGAGCCTGATGATGCCTATCGGCTCGCTGTCCATTATGGCCTTCAGCATCGCCACGTGTCTCTGGAGTAGGTCTATCTCGGTCTCGATCTTGCTCGTGAGGACGGATCTGCCGGTCTTGCCCTTCATCCATCTCCCTTCCTGGCTGGTTTAGACAATTCTTGTCGTGCTACATGATAGCATTTGGATATATTTAATCCGAGAGGGGGAACCAGCTCGATGGTAATGGTGTCGCCAACTAAGTTTGATATAACTACCAGAGGATAGCGCAGCCGCGATGCCCATCATTGACGCTCGGAACATCGTTAAGGATTTCGGCGGGATGAAGGCCCTGAGCGATGTCTCAATCACGGTCGACAAGGGCGACTTCTTCGGCTTCTTCGGACCGAACGGCGCGGGCAAGACGACACTCATCAGGATCCTCACAGGCCAACTCGACCCCACTTCGGGCGCGGTCAATGTCATAGGGGTCGATGTTGTCAAGGAGCCTCTGCGAGTCAAAGAGCTCATTGGGATAGTGCCCGAGGTCGAGAGCCCTCCAACCTACCTGACAGCCTACGAGTACCTGTATTTCGTCGGCATGGTCAGGAAGGTGGACGGGCTGGATGGCAAGATCGAGAAGTGGCTCTCGTTCTTCGATCTAGAGAGCAAGAAGGGCACGATCTGCAAAGACATGTCGAAGGGCATGAGGCAGAAGCTGATGCTCGCGTCAGCCTTCATACACGAGCCCGAGCTGCTGTTCCTCGACGAGCCGTTCATCAACCTAGACCCCATCTACCAGAGGATCCTCAGGGAGTATCTGGAGGAGTACATCGAGAAAGGCGGGACGATCTTCATGGCGTCTCACATACTCGAGATCTCTGAGAAGCTCTGCAACAAGCTAGCGATCGTCAACCTGGGTCGCATCGTCGCCCAGGGAAAGAAGGAGGACCTCGTACCGAAGGGTGAGAACCTCGAGAGGCTTTTCATGCGGTCGATCGGAGGGGATATCAGACGAAGACCCTCCTGAAGCTGATGCTCAAGGAGGAGTTCAGGACACACGCGACATACTCTGGCAAGGGGCGGTTCCTGACATTTCCGGTGTTCGTATTCCTCCTCGCTACTGTCTTCGCACTGACACTTGATAGGGTGCTCGAGACGGTCTCGCTGGACCAGCTGGCAACGCTCACGCATCTCTCCGCATTCCTCTACGGGATAAGCGTGGGTACCTTCGGGCTCATGGGCCGCCAGTACCTCGAGCGCAGGTACGGCAGGAGCAACTACCTTGTGGCAATGCCATACTTGCTCCCGATTTCCTTCAAGACGACATTCCTCGGAATCTACCTCAGGGACGCGATCTTCTACATCATCCTCCTGCTCGTCCCAGCAACGGGTGGCATTTTGCTCGCTTCTTTGGTTGCTGGCTATGCGCTAACCAGTGTTGGCCTGTTCTTCCTCGCAGTCTTGATGACCTTCATGCTCGGCCTGTCCCTCAGCTTCCTTGTATCGGTGGTCTATATCAGGAGCACGCTGGCCTTCGGAGCACTCACGGCTGGCATCATATTGGCCTTTATCCTTCACGGGTTTTTCGACCTCGTCCCCCTTGACAGCCTCATCCCCTCTCTGGGCTTTCAGATGAATATCCGGCCGTTCCCTTTGGATTCCTCTGCTGCTCTGATGTACGCTGGGATTTCGATTGCGGCGATCGTGCTCATGTCCGCCCTGGCATATAGTCTCGTCCAGGTAAGGATCAGCATATCCTCGCAATCATACGCAGACAAGTTGCCGTCCTACCATTCCAATATGCCGGTCCTCAAGGGCCTCACGCGTGCATTGGTGGCGAAGGAGTTCGTGGACCTCAGGAGAAGCGGCACGGTTGCCAAGATGTTCTTCTCGTTCATCCTGCCGCTGCTGTTCCTCTCCTTCACCACCTGGTTCGTCAACTACGGGCTCTCTATACCGATCGGCTTCAACACGGTCTTCTACGCGGCTATGGTGGGGTTCATCGGGACGCTCATGTACAGCTGGCTGAACAACATCGACCTCGCGGAATACTACGCCCTTCTGCCAGTGACAGTTCCTCAGCTCGTGAAGGTGAGGATCCTCGTCTTCCTGGTTCTTACACTGGGAATCTCCGCATCCTTCGTGGTTGCGATCTCGATTCTCAACAGCGAGACGAGGCTTCTGTGGCTCGCGCTCCTCGTGATGTTCGTGACATCGCTCTACATGGTCGTTCTTATGGCGTACTTGACTGGCCTGAAGACCAACACCTTCCTCTTCGACACGAGCGTCCTCGCGAAGTTCAGCGCAATGTCCTTCCTGCCGGACGTTTGCCTCACGATTCTGTCCTTCAGCCTGATGGCCAACTGGGGTGTAGCAGCAACCGCTTTAGTCCTGGTCCTGGGGATTATGTTGTTCACGACCTGGATCCTGTATCGTGGTGTGGACCAGAAGTGGTCTCGGACTGCGTTCACAGACTAGGGGAACCATTATCTCCTCATTACTTCTTGACAACCAGCTGGTAGTGATTTGGGATGGAACGCGGCATTCTCTTGAGGAGGGGGGCACACGTGCTCGTAGCGTTTACACCTCTCTACTACCAGCTGCCCGACGAGCTGCCAATTGTCAGGATCCAGAAATGGGTTGGTCTCGTCATCTTTTTCGCATCAATTCTAGCGTTTGAGGCGGTCAGGCTCTGGTGGGGGCTCACATTTCTCGGTCTTAGACCGCACGAGAGCCGCAATATCGCCTCTCATGCATGGGCTGCGGCCGGTATCACGGTCGCGCTCTGGTTTTTCCCACAGGACATCGCCTCTGTGGGACTTGTGGGCATGGCGCTTGTCGATCCGCTCGCAGGCGAGCTGAGGGGCAGGTACAAGCAGCAATCCCTGACCATTGGGATACCAGTAGCGGTCTATTTTGTTCTCAGTTCCGTCGTCCTGTTGGCCTACGGTTTCCATTCGCTCCCAGCGGTCGTGATAGTCTCCGTGATTGGGGCCACAACAGCAGTCGTCGCGGAACGCCAGAAGATACCCAGAATAGATGATGACTTCCTGATGATAGTCATCCCTTGCCTGATGATGGACCTGTTCATGTTCTGACACGTCCGAAAAAAGGCAAGAGCCAACGGCTGTGTTCAGATGATCTCGAGCTTCCCGTACTTGCCAGCACTTACCTGCAGCTTGTCCTTGTAGGCTGACGCCCAGCCGTTTGTGATCTTGATCTTCGAGTTGACCTCGACCTTCTCTATTTCCTCGTTCCAGAGTGTCAGATTGACCTTGTCGCCGTTGCTGTCCTCGCCGACTGCATCGCAGACCCTTCCCGAGGAACCGCTCCAGGCTGACCGGAACTCCCTTGGCTCCTTCTTCTCGACAACTGTGAGCACCAACTCGTCGACTTTCGACTTGTCCTTCAGGTCCTTCGCCATCATCGCAGCACGCTCTTGTTGGGGTGCGTAGAGATTCGTTCTACTTAAAGCTCACCCCTCAAGGTCCGTTGGTGGTCCTCGAGCGTCTCCACTGGAAATCGCCGTTTTTCGTCCGAGCCAGGGAGTCAGAGGACTGCATTTCGATTCCAATTAGGATTAAATATCGCACACTTAGATAAGGTCCGTCCATGACTAGAATAAAGGTCATAACCGAACCGGCAGAGCTCGTTCCGATGTTCCGGGCGGTTGATACGAAGGTCAAGAGGGAGGTGTTGAAGCTTGTGACCCTCGAGTGGCACACGATGCGGGACATAGAGAAGCAGTTCGGACCCGCAGGAAAGGAGGCCCTCTCGTTCTTCGAGAAGATGAAGCTGGTCGAGACCAGGTGGCAGACCTCCGCTGAGCAACAGGCTCCTGAGAAGGCCTACCACACTTACTACACGTCCTTCCACATAAACGCCTCATGGCCAGTCTACGAAATCAGCGACGTCCTGGCCGCAGCCGTCATGGATGAGAAGGAGTTTCAGAAACTCGAAAAGCAGATATTCGACCTTGTAGGTCCCCAGGGCAAGTTCGCCGGCGACGTCGCCGAGGTCCTGGGCGTCACATTCACCATGCTCAAGAGCCTTGTGAAGCGCAGCACCAAGCTCGATTACCGCGGCCACAGGATTGAGCGGCTGAAGGAGCAATGAGTGGTGGAGGGCATGTTCGAATGATAGTAATCCTCAGGCTAGGCCATCGCCCCAAGAGGGACCAGAGGGTCACGACCCACGTCGCTCTGACAGCCAGGGCCTTGGGCGCGAGCGAAATCTGGGTATCGACGAAGGATGAACAACTCGAGAAGACCGTGAGCAGCGTTGTCGATAGGTTCGGCGGAAGGTTCGTCATTAGGACTGGGGTCGACTGGAGGAAGGCGATCAAGTCCTGGAAGGGCGAAGTCGTCCACCTCACGATGTACGGTCAGAAGCTTTCGGACGGGCTTGCAGGCCTCAAGGGCAGGGACCTGATGATAGTCGTTGGGGCCGAGAAAGTCCCACGCGAGGTCTACGACCTGGCGGACAGGAACATCTCCGTCGGCAACCAGCCTCATTCGGAGGTCGCGGCGCTGGCGGTATTTCTTGACAGACTCTCAAGTGGAAAGGCTCTCGAGAGGGATTTCAGGGGAAGGTTGAGGATAGTGCCGAACCCTAGGGGGAAGACGGTTGTCGACCGTGAGAAGGTCAAGGCCCGCAAAGCTCCCGTCAAGAAATGAGTGTCTACACCTGCTTAGGGAGAATGGATGCTCTGAGGATGTCGTCGAGCATTGCATAACGGTCTCGAAGCTGGCAGGGAAGATCGCCAGGCATTGCGGCGCCGATGTCGAGCTAGTCGAGATAGGGGGACTTCTCCACGATCTCGGGAGGTGTAGAGCCCACGACATCCGCCACGCCGTCGAAGGGGCGAAAGTTGCCCAGGAGAACGAGCTGCCAGACCCTCTGGTCAAGATTATTGAGAGGCACATAGGTGCGGGTATCAAGCGCTCAGAGGCGAAGGAACTAGGGCTGCCCGAGAGGGACTACATCCCCAAGACGCTCGAGGAAATGATTGTCTCGCACGCGGACAATCTCATCGCTGGGACAAAGCGGACGACGGTCAGGGAAGCTGTAGCCTACCTGACGAGGGAGGGCATGCAAGAGCCGGCAATGCGCATCCTGAACCTGCACAGAAGACTCTCGAAGCACTGCGGAATGGACATAGATGAGATTCAGTAGTCCTCTCCACATCTTCCGATGGACGTTCTCGCTGAGATCAGCCTTTGTATCTCGTGAACTCCCCGCGCTTGTGGGCATCTCTCAGCTTGTGATACTCCTCCGCATTCCTCTTGGCAGCATCCCTCAGCGAAGGATCGCCCTGCTTGACAATCTTGGCGGGCACGCCGACCACAAGGCTGCCCTCTGGGATCTTCATGCCCGACCTGACTAGCGCGTTAGCGCCAACTATCGACCCGCTTCCAACCTCAGCTCCATCGAGGACTGTCGAGTTCATCCCGACAATAACATAGTCGCCGATCTTAGCCGCGTGGATGATCGCTCCGTGACCGACCGAGACATTCTTGCCTATGATGCTCGGCTTGCCAGGGTTGCCGTGGATTTGACAATGCTCCTGGATGCTCGACCCCTCGCCTATCCTCACGGGCGAGAGATCTGCCCTGATGACGCAATAAGGCCAAATGCTGCAGCCCCTCTCGATCACGACATCGCCAATAATGATTGCCTCTGGCGCGACGTAACATGATGGGTCTATCTTGGGTTCGACCACAGATGCGTGAGCGCTCGGTCAAGATAAATTCTTTTTCAGGGGACCTCGAGCTTCTCAGCCTTTTGTTTCGAAGCGCCTCTCTTCACGGCGACCCTCTTGGGGAAGTACTTCAGGATAACGATGTCCCCGATCGACGAGATCCATCTGTATGGAACATTCACGGGTTTCGAGCCCTCGACGAGCAGCGGATTTGTGTTATTGATGAAAAGTCCCTGCACCTTGTTCTCGTCGACCTCTACCACGAGGTTCGATATGCTCCCAAGGAAAATGCCTTGGTTAGTATAGACTTGTAGACCAATGAGTTCAGAAGCCTCTTCAAGCATCCTGCATCCCTATCGACCGTATCGGGATTCGGTCTTTAAATAGTTTGTCTAATCCAGCATCTTCGCCCTCAAGACATAGTCTTGAGCCCTTCCGGAATGATTCGTCATAACGATTAAGTACAGCCGCCAGAATCGGTAGTGCATCAAAAAGGCACAATCGTGCAAAATCGGTGGATGAGATGTCTTCGGAACTCGAGGAGATAAGGGAGAAGAAGAAGGTGGAGATGATGAAGGCCATGAGCACAGGTCAACCAGGCGGAAATGGATACCCCGAAGCGCCGGTCACTGTCACTGACTCCAGCTTCGAGGAGTTCGTCAAGAAGTACCCGAATGTCGTCGTGGATTGTTGGGCTCCCTGGTGCGGTCCCTGCAGGATGCTGTCTCCGACAATTGAAGCGCTGTCGAAGGATCTCAAAGGCAAGGTCGTTTTCGGCAAGCTGAACACTGATGAGAATTTGGGCACTGCCGGCAAGTTCAGGATCATGAGTATCCCGACCATCTTGTTCTTCAAGAACGGGAAGCTGGTCGATAAGACCGTAGGTGCCCTACCCAGACAGATGATTGAGGCTCAGATCAAGAAATCTCTGGGATAGGATTCAGGACAATCCCTTATTCCCCCACCTTACTCGTTTTCTTTTTCTTGTTGACCGCATAGAGGCCGCCCTATGCCCCATCTCTACAAAGTATAAATCACGAGAACCCAGTAACTGGGGCGTTGAGCATGGAATTCGAGACGACTGTCGAGTGGAAGGGCAAATTCCCTGGTAGGATGCACGGCCAGAACGGGCTTGCGGTGGACTACTCTCCTCCTGTCGAGCTGGAGGGTATGAAGGGTCCGATGACGCCGGAAGATGCCTTTGTTGGAGCTGCCAACATGTGCTTCCAGATCGTGTTCGAATACGTCTCAAAGGGTCTCGGAATGAGATTGACGGAATACGAGTGCAGGGCTGTGGGTGATCTCGAGACCGTAGACGGCGTCAGGAGGTTCGTCAGACTTACTCTGAAGCCGGAGATGCGGTTTGCCCGTGGATCCAGGATGGAGAACTTGGAGAAGGCTGTGGCGGCAACCAAGAAGAAGTGCCTCGTGACGAACTCCATGGCGTTGGATCTCGAGGTAGTGCCGAGAGTCCTAAGCTGAGTTGTCTGGTGATATCATGTGCCGAATGGTCGGTGTAGTGTTCCAGGACGAGTTTCCGATTCAAACCCTTCGTGATCTTCAGCATATCGCGGAGGTTGGAAGAGTCCCAAACGAAGAGAAGGTTGGCCACAAGGACGGATGGGGGATTGCGTCATTCATGGGCGGTTCTCCCAGGCTTATAGGCAAGAGCATAAGGCCGATTCACACGGACCCATCCTTCGATTCTGCTATCCTCTCTATCCAGTCAATCTTCGCTCCGAATGTGCTCATAGCCCATGCGCGGGCTGCCTCCCGGGGCACGGTGTCAATGGAGAACACACATCCTTTCATGACAGAGGACCTGGTCTTTGCGCACAACGGGACAATCTACGACTTCGATCCCGTCACGAAGCGCAAGCCCAAGGGGCAGACAGACAGCGAGAGGTTGCTCATGTTACTCGCCGAGAGGAAGGATGAGCTAGGAAGTCTGGAATCCGCATTGAAAGCGGTCGTAACCAAAGACCTGAGGAGCCACAACTTCTCTGCCGCGGTCATCCTCGTCTCTGACGGCAAGAGGCTCTATGGATATCGGGAGTACACAAAACCAGAGAACGAGTGGTACTACAAGCTGAAGTTGGCCAAGTGCGAGGGCGCGCTCATGCTTTTCCAGGAAGTCGTTGACGAGACGAGCCGCCAGGGCGAGGTGTCGGAGCTGAAGAACGGAGAGCTCGTGTCAATCGATCTCGACCTCAAAATTCGAAGAGAGCAGCTCCACTAAGCCCGCGATTTCCTCGCAGCCAGCTTGATCGCCTCCGTCACGCTGTCTTTGGGCACTATCGTGGCTATCGGTATGTTGAGGATCTTCTCAATCGTCGGGCTCACTATGGGTGCGCAGACCACGGCCAGAGCCCCGTCTCTCTCCGCCCTGATAGCTGACACGATAGCATCCTCGACCGTCGCGGCTGGGTACTCGCGAACCTTCACAGTCTCTTCCCCGATCTCCACTGTCCGCTCGATGACCTCGTCAAGGACGCGTCTCGTAACGATGAGCGCTATGAAACTGCCTGCTCTGAACCCTTCTGCCTCGCGGACCGCCTTGAGCATCTTCCTCAGTACGTCCAGGCTAGGGGACCTCTGCTCGTTGGTTATCTTGTATATCGTGCTTGGCGAGATGCCGGCCTTCTTGGCGAGCTCCTGGACGGTCCATCCCAGGATCTCCAGGGTTTCGTGTAGGGTCTGTCTGAGACTCTCGTCCGACTCCAGCGCGGCTTTCTGAAGTTTCCTGGTTGCCTCCATTGTTTATCCTCAGAGTACTAATGAATGGGCCATTATTTATACAATTGTATCGTTGTATCAATACATATGTAATAAACGATTAATAGACCTTCGTCAATCATAATACTGGGATCAGATATGGACAAGAAAGTGCTCATCGCAATCGTGATTGTGGCTGTGATCGTGGTCGGAGTCGTCGCTGCCGCCTTCGTTTTCAGGCAGAGTCCTGAGGGCGGGATCGTGCAGTACATAACCGTCGCGCCGATGAACATGAAGGCCAGTCTGACAAATGGCGATGTGGATGCTTACATTGCTTGGGAGCCATATGTTTCGGACTCCGTTGTAGGTGGAGTAGGCGAGGTCCTGATGTGGTCTAGCGAGATCATGCCCAACCACCCGTGCTGTGTGGTGGCCGTCAGGAACGACTTCGCCAACGGGCCAAACGGGCAGGACCTGACCAGGCGGTTCGTGAAGGCGCACGTCGAGGCAACTGAGTGGATGCTCGATGCGCTCGGGCACAAGGACGGCGCCAACTATTCGCTCCTCGTGGACATGGCCGTGCAATTCACGACTAGGAACGCGACGGTGGTCGAGGCGGCTTTCGAGCATGTCGTGTACGGCTATTCCATGGGCTCGAGCTTCAAGTCCTCGCTTGAGGAGTTCACGGAGATGTATATCGATTCGAACCTAACGACCGACGACAAGTTGTCCTCTCGCGGGTACTCGTCGATTGAGAACTTCGTCGATAGCTATGTCAACACTTCATATCTCGACTCGCTCTCGTCCGTTGCCCCGAGCGACGCCATACTCAACCCGTCTAGTCCGATTGAACTGGGCTTCCTCGCTGGCGACCTGCACCAGATGGCTCAGGTGGTCGCGCAGAACAAGGCCGCCAACGATGGCTCGAAGAGCATGTTCGAGAAATATGGGCTGAAGGTAGAGAACGCGACGGGGGCGCCGTTCGCCAGTGGCGGGTACGAGATGACCGCGTTCGCCGCCGGCAATGTCGACATAGGCTACCTCGGAGCACCCCCTGCCATCCTCCAGCACCTGAACAGCGGAGTCGGAATCACGATCATCTCGCAGGCCAACAGCGAGGGAAGTGGGTTGGTGGTCAAGGTGGGCTCCGGCATTGACAGCCTCAGGGATCTAGAGAACAAGACGGTCGCGACGCCAGGAGAGAGCTCCATACAGTTCCTTCTGCTGAAAATCGCTCTCGAGAGGGAGGGCATGAGCCTCGAGATAAGAACCTGAACTCTCCTCCAAACCTCTATCTCTCGTGTACGCATCTGGGATAAGGTCGCTTGAGCATGGACAAGTTAGTCGGAGCCATCTGGAAACTCCTGCGCAGTAATTGGCTCAGAATCCTCCTGGGCTGCGCGTCACTAGCGGTATTCATAGCCGTCTGGTGGCTGTACTCGGCATACCTGCACGCTGAGTGGCCCTTCTCGGGCCGGACACCGTCCAGCACAGCGGAGTATCTGCCGAACCCGCTCCAGGTGCTGTCGGCGTTCTTCGACTCTTTCGCGCACAGGGACCCTGTCTCCCATCTCTTCATGACGAGCCACATCTACGCGAGCATGAAGCGCATCTTCTTCGGGTTCGTCCTCGCGTTCGCCCTCGCGGTCCCTGTTGGCCTGCTAATGGGCAGGTCTAGGAACGCGGAGGCCTTCGGTAAGCCGATTGTGGAGATCTTCCGTCCAATACCTCCTCTCGCATGGGTGCCAATCTTCCTCATCGCGCTGAAGTTATTCTGGGGGCCGATAGCGATCGTCTTCCTCGGCATATTCTTCCCTATACTCCTTAACGTGACCTTCGGGGCCAAGAGCGTCGATCCCGTACTCCTGGATGCTGCGAAGACGCTCGGCGCGAAGAAGAGTCATCAATTCTTCAAGGTCGTCCTGCCGTTCACACTCCCATATCTGATGACGGGCGTCAAGGTTGGCCTGGGCATCGGTTGGATGTGCATTGTGGCAGCGGAAATGTTAGGCGCAGTGGGTGGAGGAGTAGGGTACTACATCTACAACATGGCATTCCAGCCGGCGTATTTTGACCGGATGTATGCGGGGATGCTGGTGATAGGGCTGCTGAGCGTACTGACGACTGGCGTGGCCGGCGTCATAGAGAGGAGGCTCTACAGATGGATGGGGATGAAGTAGGTTCCTCGATAGAGATAACGGGCCTATCCAAGGTGTTCGCACACGACAGGCTGGAGGTATTGGCGCTCGACGGGTTCGAGCTCCAAGTCCGACCCGGGGAATTCGTGTGCCTCCTGGGTCCATCAGGCTGTGGCAAGACCACGGTCCTCAGGATCGTTGCAGGGCTGGAGCCCAAGTCGGGCGGCTCAGTGACCGTGCACGGTCGGGAGGTAGTTGACGCCGGCTCCGACAGGGGTATGGTGTTCCAGGAGTTCGCGCTCTTTCCCTGGAGGACCGTTAGAGGGAACATCGAGTTCGGGCTCGAGGTCAAGGGCGTCCCACCAGAGAAGAGGGCGGAGACGTCTCGGAGGCTGATTGAGCTCGTGGGCCTGAAGAAGTTTGAGGACGCGCACCCAGTCCAGCTTTCCGGCGGGATGAAGCAGCGCGTGGGGATTGCGCGTGCTCTTGCGAACGACCCCGAGGTGCTTCTGATGGATGAGCCGTTCGGCGCACTCGACGCACAGACCAGGAATCTCATGCAGAAGGAGTTGTTGCGCATTTGGTCGGCCACGGGCAAGACCATCCTGTTCGTGACTCACTCGGTTGATGAGGCAGTATTCCTAGCGGACAGGATTGTGGTAATGACCGCAAGGCCGGGCAAGGTCAAGGAAGTGATCGAGGTCGGTCTTCCCAGGCCTCGGGACAGGACCAGCGGAGAGTTCATAGCCGTCAGAGGCAGAGTACTTGCAGAACTTGACGAGGAGTTCGAGAAGGCCAGGGCGAGAGAGATCTCTCCCGACTGATTTCAGGATAATGCTTAACTATTCTAGACGAGATTCTGACTAGCATGAGCTTCGAGCTAAATGTCGTCAGCAATACTCCCCTGACGCCGTTGAACGATATCGACGAGGTGGCCATGCTTTTCCTGAATCAGGTAGGCTACTTCCCGAAGGGGTACGATCCCAAGACTGATGTCTCGGACATCAGGGACAGCGTCCCGTACAAGCTGCTGGTCGAATTCTTCCTGGGGCGGATGGAGAAGGCTTGGGTGGTCGAGGATCTGGCGGTCTCCCTGGGAACGACGAAGGCGACAGTGTATCGCCACATAAACAAGCTGAAGGGGTTCGATCTCCTCGAGGAGATGAATGTTGACCAGCCTGACGGGAGCTCGAAGAAGGGCTACAGAATCAGGTACGGGAATCTCAGCAAGGCCTGGAATTTCACGGAGGCCCATGTCCAGGTCGCGATGGAAAACTACAGAAAGACAATCGATCACTTGCAGGAGTTAGCGTCCAAGAGGAGTGAGAAGCATGCCAAAAAAAGATGAGGCTATCGTTCTGACACAGGGCTCCCAGTACAGGATCAAGAGCCTTGAGTCCAGGGACAATCCCATGGAAACGGTAGGGATATTCAGAGGTTACGCCGCGGTCGCTCACGATACCGCGCTCGTGATGGAACTCGAGAAGAAGCTAGGCGAGGAGAAGGGCATGTTGCGGCTCATCCCCTCGCAAATGATCATCTCGATAGACGTCCTGAAGGCGGAGAAGGAGAAGGAAGTGAAGGACTCGGAGACCAATGCCGTTTCCTACGGCTGAGCTGCCGCTATGATCATAAAACTCAGCGACCAGGAACTCAGAGTTCTGAAGATCCTCAAGGACTGGTACCCTATCACCTTCGAGGAGCTCCGAGACGAGCTGTCGATGCGCAAAGAGACGCTCCAGCGTGTTCTAAACAGCCTTGTCGTCAAGGGCATCGTTCGACTGGAGCCCTTGGAGGACAAGACCTATGTTCGCCTCCTGGTTCCCGAGATAGACGTATCGAAAAAGCGGGGCAGGCGGCCGAAGACCGGCCACGAACCCGAAGATTTCTATGATGCCTTGATGTACCAGTGAGGAAAGCTTCGCTCCGATAACTAGATATCCGGACCTGGCTCTTGGAGCTGTTCGTGGATTACTTCGACGATTTCGTGCAGGCGTTCGTGATCGGTGATGTATCGACTCGCGAGGACGCCGCGAGGCTGAAGAAGCAGCTTTGCAAGAAGCACAAGCTGGCTAGAGTGCCGACCAACCACGAGATCCTCGAGAGGGTTCCGGAAGAGTACAGGGAGCTAGTTGAGCCAGTCCTCAGAAACAAGCCCATCAGAACGCTCAGCGGCGTTGCCCCTGTCGCTGTGATGACGAGCCCGTTCGACTGTCCGCATGGGCGGTGTTCTTACTGTCCCGGAGGGGTGACGAACAACAGCCCGCAGTCATATACCGGGAGGGAGCCCGCAGCGCTCCGGGCCTCGATGAACGAGTTCGACCCCTACAGGCAGACGAAGGCCAGGCTGGAACAGTTCAGGGCCATTGGGCACAGGACAGACAAAGTCGACCTGATCGTGATGGGCGGGACGTTCACATCGCGACCAGGGGACTACCAAGAATGGTTCGTCAAACGGTGCTTTGACGCAATGAACGGGCGCGATTCGGCAGACATAGCATCAGCCCAGCTGGAGAACGAGAAAGCCCAGTCGCGATGCGTCGGTTTGACCGTCGAGACGAGGCCAGACTGGTTTGGAGAGCGCGAGATTGGGGCATCCATGCGGTTAGGCGCGACAAAGGTCGAGTTCGGAGTACAGATCCTTGACGATACAGTGCTCGACGGTGTCCGCAGAGGACACCATGTCAAGGAGGTCGTCGATGGAACTCGGAGGGCAAAGGATGCTGGCCTCAAGGTCTGTTACCACATGATGCCCGGGCTTCCAGGCAGCAGCAAGGCAAAGGACCTGGAATCTTTCCGAATGCTCTTCGATGACGAGCGGTTCAGGCCAGACATGTTGAAAATCTACCCTACGCTTGTTGTCAAAGGTACGGAGCTGTACGCCATTTGGCTCGACGGCAAGTATTCGCCTCTGGGCCTGGACGCGGCTGTCGAACTCGTTTCGGAGATGAAGAAGATGGTTCCTCCTTGGGTCAGGATCCTCAGGATCCAGCGCGACATCCCAGTTCAGCTCATCGAAGCGGGTGTGCGCAAGAGCCATCTCAGGGAGCTGGTCATAAGGAAGATGAACCAGGATGGCACGCCGTGCAGATGCATCAGGTGTCGGGAAATCGGGCATGTCCCTTCGACGAAGGAGATACCCTCAGACGCTAGGGTCGAGCTCAAGGAGACGGAATACGCGGCGTCAGGGGGCCGGGAACATTTCTTGTCATACGAGCTTCCAGAGTTCAATTCTCTGATAGGATACGCGCGCCTTCGGTTTCCTGGCCGCAACGCCGATGCTGCCATTGTCCGGGAACTGCACGTATACGGTCAGATGATACCGATCGACGAGAAGGGGGGCAAGCACTGGCAGCATAGGGGGTTTGGCGCGAGCCTCCTGCGGGAGTGCGAGGTTCGCGCCCGAGACTCAGGGTTTTCAGAGCTGTTGGTAACTAGCGGTGTCGGAGCGAGGGACTACTACCGCAGGCTCGGGTACAAGAGCAGCGGCGTCTACATGTCCAAGGCGATTTCGCGCGACTGACCTAGCCAACGGTATGATTATATTAGTCAACCCATATCGGATGTCAATAGGGGGTCACGCATGCCCTGTCTCAAGTGCGGCGGCGCATCGGAAGAAGACGCCCTCCTGTGCGACGGGTGCGCCGATGCATGCTTCAAAGAACCCAGGTTCTTTCTCAATCCAGTCCTCATAGGGAACAGCGTGTTCTCGAAGATGAGGTCAGAGGGGTCCGCAGCCGTGCTGCTGGGCCCTGTCTGTGACTCCGACATCATCAAGGTGCCCTCGGCGGACCTGCCGAAGCTGGTCAATGACATGCCGACCGAGGGAATCAAACAGGACGATCTCGCTGCGTTTTTCGAGAGGGGTAACGCTCTCTTGTCTCACCTCGGGGTCCCTCTCAACCTCGACGGTCAGACTATTCTCCTGACTAATGATGCTGCCGAGACCATCACCTCGGTTCTCAAGAAGGTGGACAGCGTCGAGCAGAAGCTGCCCCAGCTGGCGACGAGCGACATGTACATCAAACTCGGTGTCGTCTACTGGAGCGCCTCGCGAGGCATACTGCTCAGGACAACCTCTAAGAAGTGGCGCGAGGAGAAGAAGAGACAACTGATCGGCAAAGCGAAGGACTACTTCGCGAAGGTTAGTCCCAAGGACGAGCTGTACTCAATCGCCGCTAGGAACCTGGGTTTGCTCTCAGTCGATGCCCAGGAATGGGCAGGCGCGGAATCGTATCTCTCAGATGCGCTGAGGCATTTCCCGAGCGACCAGAAGATCTCTGAGGGCCTCGCGAAAGCGCTCATCGCGTTGGGGAACCAGATCGAGGCCCTGAGCAAGGTCGATGAGTCATTGGCGGTTGGCGAGTCAGCCAATCTATGGGTCCTGAAGGGCAGGGTCCTCAGGGGCATGGGTAGAGGCGGAGAGGCTCTCGACTGCTTCAACAAGGCCCTTGCAATCGAGTCCATGAACTCCGAGGCCAACGCACTCATGATATCGACCCTGCGTGAGCTGGGAAGGGTGGAGGAGGCTGTCCTAGCCGAGAGGCAGCGGATGCTGTCCCGAAAGCCAGGCATCGAACAGAAGATCGCTGACCTAGTCAACATTCTCGAGAAGGAGTCGAAGGCAGAGGCGGTTCCAGCCGCACCCAAGGCCGAACCTCAGCCACCTCGGCCAGCCGAGAGGCGTGTTAAGGTCGAGCCTCCCAAGCCCGCTCTTCCATCCGCGACTCCGATTCAGCTGGCTAAGCAATCGCTCGCCTCGGAGGACTACGACGGTGCGATTCAGAAAGCCGAGCATATTCTGGAGGGCGCTCCGGACTCGCGAGAAGCGCACTTGGTCCTCATCGAGGCGCTCGTCGCGAAAGGAGATCTCAAGGCTTCGGCAGCCAAGACCCACCTGTTCTATGACAAGAACAGGAATGATCCCCTCGCTTGGTATTGGCGGGGAGTTATCGCCGAGAAGGAGGACAAATGGGGAGCGGCCGTGCAGTACCTGAGCAAGGCCGTGACTCTCGATCCGAAGCTGGCGGATGCATGGATCGTTATGGGCGAGACCCTGCTGAAGAACAAGAAGCTCAATGGGGCGGACGAGAGTTTCTCAAGGGCGATCCAAATCGACGGGGACTCTCCGCGGGCCTGGCTGGGCAAGGCACACACAATGCGCGACCTCGGCAGGTGGGGCGCGGCGATCCAGTGCCTTGACAGGTACAACCAGTTGGCGCCTGGTGAGAGTGCGGCGTGGCGCATGAAAGCCGACATCCTATTTGATAAGGAGAAATACCGCCGCGCAATCGACGCATATGACAAGTTCCTCAAGCTCTCTCAAGATGATTCGTACGCTCTCTCCCGGAAGGGCATAGCGCTCAACGCCTTGGGCATGACGGACGAGGCCCTGACATGCCTCGAGGAGAGCGTGAGGCTGGATCCGAACAACAAGGAGGCAGTCAAGTGGCTCAGGGCCATCTCCTCATCGGGGGGTGAGAGCTGATGGTGGAGATCGACAAGATCCTGAGTGAGCGTTCGGATGAGCGGATACTGAAGGCAGTATCGGAGATCTCCGAGCAGGAGTTCAACAGGCTCGTCGAGAAGGTCTTGGGATACCTCGAGCTGAAGGTCCAGCGCAGCAGGACCAGGGGTACCTTCGTGATCGCCGATTGCCTTCACAGGCCGGACGGGAAGAAGTATGTCGTCTTCTTCTCGAGGCGCGACGAGACGATTTCAAGGTCCGATATCGAGAGCCTTGTCTCGTACATGAACCGCACTGAGTCTCCCAACGGGCTCATCTTGACGACCTCGGTTATAGAGCCTGATGGGGCGAAACTCGCGGAAAGCAGCAGCGTCGGCCTGGCAGATGGCTCCAAGCTCGCAGCTCTGCTGCGCAGGTTCGATCTCGACAAGGAGGTCGTGCGGTCTGCGGACATGAGGAAAGAGCAGTCCAGACTGGGGCCGACAATCAGCGGGGACAAGCGTTTGCAGGAGATCATGTCTGAGGGCTACGAGGCCCTAGCCGACAAGGACTTCATGAAGGCCCTGGACGCCTTCGACCGCGCAATATTGCTCGATGAGGCCTACGACGTTCCCTGGAGGATGAAGGGCAACACGCTCGACGAGATGGGCTATCATGAGCAGGCGCTGGAGTGCTACAGACACGCGCTCGAGCTCTTCCCCGAGAGCGACGAGACTTGGTTCTCCCTGGGGAATTCCTTCTTCGCCCTCTCCAGGTACACGGAGGAGCTGATGTGCTATGACAGAGCCCTTCTTTACAATCCGACCATGCAGAAAGCCCTGATCAACAGGGGCTCCACACTTCACAGGCTCGGCCGATTCAAGGAAGCGCTGGACACCTACGATCGGGTCCTGAAGATCAACTACAGGCTGGAGAAGGTACACAACAACCGGGGCGCTACTCTCCACAGCTTGGCCAGGGGTGAGGAAGCGCTCGACTCGTATAGCCGCGCAATCGAGCTCAAGCACGACTACGTCGAGGCGTGGATGAACAAGGGCAGCTTGCTGTACGAGATGGGCAGGTACGAGGAAGCCTTGGAGGCATTCACACAGATGACCCAGATCAGGCCTGAGCTGCCCAAGAGCTGGTACCTGAAAGGACTCACGGCAAGGAAGCTAGGGAAGGTCACGCACGCGAAAGCCGCGTTCGAGCAAGCGATCAGGTTGGATCCCGAGTTCGCGGAGGCTAAAAGGGCGCTCGAGGAGGAGTCCAAGAAGATGGCCGAGCGGTTCGTCGAGGTCCCAAGGATTGTCCAGGATATCTTCACGTCTGAGTCCGCCAAGGCCCAGGAGAGAGTCCTGGCCGCCCCGTCGAAGGAGATGTTGTCCGAGGACGCGGTCGCCAGGGTCAAGGAGGAATCGGTCGAGCAACTCGTGGAGGAGGTCTATGGCGACAAGGCTGCGCTGTTAATACTCCTCGACCGGCTCGACGAGGCCTTGGTGTTCCTCAGCAAATCCCTCAGGATTGAGGGAGACAACGCTCAGCTGCTGACTATGACTGCCAACGCGCTCTACCTCCATGGCAAGAAGGAGATCGCGGTCTCGACCTATGAGCACGCATTGTCGTCGGACCCCGCCTTCGCCCCAGCGTTGCTCAACCTTCACGCGGCACTATCCACATGGAACGAGCCGGAGCGCCTTGCAAGGGTCAACGATATGATCCGCAAGACTGGTGTCGGGTGGCAAGCCCGGGCCTTGACTGGGTTGGAGGCCTCCAAGAAGAAGGATTACAAGCAGGCGCTCGAGGATGTCGACGTCGCAATCGCCCTCGAGAACCTCGCGATGCTTACCAACTTCAAAGGACTCCTGAGGCTCGAGTTCGCAGACCTCGAAGGGGCTACCGACTCCTTCGGGAGGACGCAGGCGATGCCTTTCGACAGGTCCGAGGGGCACAATAATCTGGGCGTCGTTCTTCTTAGGATGGGCGAGCGGGAGACTTCGGGCCTGGAGTTCGACAGGGCCATAAAGGAACAGAGGAACAACCCTGCCGCATGGAACAACCGCGGGTGCGTACTTTACAGGTCCGATCGATACAGGGAGGCAATCGCCTGCTTCGATGAGTCGCTAGTGATCGTCCCAACGACCGTCTCAATGACCAACAAGGGCTTTTGTCAGCTCGCCCTGGACAACGTTCCTGAGGCGCTTCATAGCTTTGAACAGTCCATCAAGGTCGCGGAGACCCCAGAAGCCTACAACAATGAGGGCATAGCCCTGCAGAGGCTGGGCAGGGTGAACGAGGCGCAGGTTTCCTTCAGGGAAGCCCTCAGGTTGGCACCTCAGTTCAAGGACGCTTTGGCAAACGCCAAGATGATGGCAAAGGGCACGCCAGAGAGAGAAACCGCATCTGCACCGCCAGTGCCTGCGGGAGCAGCTCCTGAGCTCGTCGGCAGCAAGGAATCAAGCACCGTATCGCTTGAGTCCATGAGCGAAAACTACCTCAGAGGCCGAAGGAAATCGGAGCTGGAGGCAGTCTGCGCATCCTTGGGAATCAGTCCAAGGGGCACGAAGAGTGAGCTGATCGCGAGAATAATGGCAATGAAGAACCAAGCAGATAGGAAGTGATGATATGGATGTCCAGGAAGCTATACAGGTGCGCAAATCCGTACGATCGTATGATTCAAAACAGGTTCCCGACGATGCGCTTGGGCGGGTGCTGGAGGCAGGGAGGATTTCCCCATCTGCATCAAATCTGCAGCCTTGGCATTTCATCGTCGTGAAGGACCCTGAAAGGCGGAAGGCCCTCTCAGGTGGCCGATATGCCAAGTTCCTCGCCGAGAGCCCGGTTGTCATCATCGGCTGCGGAAACACCAAGGCGTCTCCGAAATGGTATCCGATCGACGTGTCGATCGCCCTTCAGCAGATGGTGATTGTGGCCACGGCGGAGGGTCTCGGGACCTGCTGGATCGGAAGTTTCTCAGAGGAGGAAGTCAGGAAGGCGGCGAACATACCGCAAGACTACTCTGTTGTTGCGATGCTCACCCTGGGATACCCCAAGGACAAGACCGATCTGTCGGTCAAGATCGACAGGTCAAAGAGCCGGAAGCCACTCGAGAAGATCGTGAGCTACGAGGTGTTCGGCGGACCGAAGAGAGACTGAAAGGGCTGATTCTGGGAGTCAGATTCCTGTGCAGCTCCTGGTTCAAATTGAAAGAACTGTGCCTGACAGCTCAAGCGATGCTCATCACGACGACGTCCCGGACGGCCTTCATCTCGCTGAACGGGAGTATCAGTCTGCCCTGGGCGTCGGTCTTGAACAGTCTCGGCTCGACCTCCTCAGCGGGTATCACTAGCACGTTCTGCAGCTCGCCTGTCTTCGTGTCGATCAAGAAGTTCTCGATCATGCCGAGTATCTGGCCATCATTCGTCATTACGGTCTTGCCCTTCAGCTCGGTGATAAACTTGCGCATAGTCATCCCATCTCCAGCTATCTGTAGTAGCTGGGGCTATAATCATCTTTGGTCTTCTTAGACGTTGCGGTCTTCATCTCGCTGGCCTGCCCTTCGTAGAATTTGACCGTCTCCGGATTGGCTGATGCCCTGACCCTGGCCAGCGCCTCCTCGAAGTGCTTCGCGGTCACCTTGCCTGCGCCCTTGTCCTGTCTCAGGGCTACCAACGCCGCCTCCCTGCACAGGTTTTCGATGTCTGCCCCGACATAGCCGTCTAGGCGCTTGGCCAGGCTCGCCAGATCCACTCCTTCCAGGGGCATGTTCCTCGAGTGCACTTCAAGGATCTTCAGCCTTCCAGCCTCGTTGGGAATGGGTATCAGCAGCAACTTGTCGAATCTTCCAGGCCTCAGCAAAGCGGGGTCGACGATATCGGGCCTGTTCGTCGCCGCGATAACGAACACGTTCTCCAGGTCCTCGAGCCCGTCCATGGACGTCAAGAGCTGGTTCACGATCCTCTCGGTGGCCCCAGAGTCGTGGTGGCCCCCTCTCCTCGGAGCAATCGCATCGAGCTCGTCAAGGAAGATTATCGCTGGGGAGACCTGCTTGGCCTTTTTGAAGATCATTCTGATAGCCTTCTCACTTTCCCCAACCCATTTGGACATGATCTCCGGGCCCTTGATGGAGATGAAGTTGGCACTCGATTCTGTTGCGAGGGCTTTCGCAATTAGGGTCTTGCCAGTGCCAGGGGCGCCGAACAGCAGGACCCCCCGCGGGGGCTTGATCCCGAGCCTGATGAACGCGCCTGGGTCCTCGATGGGCATCTCTATCGCCTCGTTGAGCTCCTTCTTGATGCTCTCCAGGCCGCCGACATCCTCCCAAGTGACCTTCGGGATCTCCACGAGAACCTCTCTCAAAGCGCTCGGTTCGATGTCCTTGAGGGCGTCACTGACATCCTGTGCCGTGACCCTCATCTTCTCCAGAAGCTCCGCCGGTATGGGCTTGTCAAGCTCGATCTCCGGGAGGTATCTTCTCAGGGCCCTCATCGCGGCCTCCCGTGCCAGCGCCGCGAGGTCTGCTCCCACGAACCCGTGTGTGATATCCGCCGTGTGCCCCAGGTCCACACCCTCCTCGAATGGCATCCCCCTCGTGTGGATCTCCAATATCTCTCTCCTTCCAGCGACGGTTGGCACCCCGATCTCAATCTCCCTATCGAACCTTCCTGGCCTTCTGAGAGCCGGGTCAATCGCGTCCTCCCTGTTCGTCGCCGCTATGACTATGACATTCCCCCTGCTCGTCAGGCCGTCCATAAGGGTCAGTAGCTGCGCCACGACCCTCCTCTCGACCTCACCCTGGACCTCGTCCCTCTTGGGGGCGATCGAGTCAAGCTCGTCTATGAATATCACCGATGGAGCGTTCTTCTCGGCTTCAGTGAAGATATCCCTCAGCTTCTCCTCGCTCTGGCCGTAGTATTTGGACATTATCTCCGGCCCCTGGATCGAGAAGAAGTTGGCGCCCGCCTCGCTAGCCACCGCCCTCGCGATGAGCGTCTTTCCCGTTCCTGGAGGGCCGTACAGGAGAACACCCTTCGGCGGGTCGATTCCCAGACGCGTGAATATCTCGGGGTGCTTGAGCGGGAATTCGATCATCTCCCTGATCCTCTGGAGCTCGCCCTCGAGCCCACCTATGTCCTCGTAAGTAACGGATGGTCTAGCGAGCTCTGTGACCTCGACGGGCTCAGTCTTCACAGACATATCCGTCGCTTCCGTGATTTGGACGATTCCGCTCGGAGTCGTGGAGGCAATCACGAACGGCAGGAACCCGCCCATCAGGGCTATGTTGGGTATGATGATCTCGTCGCCCTTCACAACAGCTCTGTTCAGAAGCCCTTTCTTGAAGAGGCCTTCCACCCCCTGGCCAAACCTGACCCTCTTTCCCTGGGGTATCTTGGGCGCGACCAGGACCTTCTGGGCCTGCTGCGCCTCCGCCTTGTTCACGGTGACCTTCTCACCAATAGAGACCCCCGCATTCCCCCTTATCATGCCGTCGATCCTGATTATGCCTTTGTTCTCGTCCTCATGAGCCGCTCGGAAGACCTTCGCTGCCGTCCTCTTCTTTCCGACGATCTCGATTATATCTCCAACGTCGGCGCCGAGATCCTTGCGGGTGACGGTGTCTATCCTGGCACGCCCAAGCCCGACTTCGGATTGATGGTGGGCCCTTGCGACCTTTAGCTCCATCCCCTCTGCCTGTCTTTTCGCAGACATCCCGCCTCTTAATCCCCTGCTCCCTCCAAATACGTTTGGGCACTCTTGCGGCACCCGTCAGCGGGGTTCGTGTTTAGTCGCCCGCAGCCCCCATGTTCTCGTCCGTCGAAAACCGCGTTAGGATATTGGCTCTGATTCGATGCGGAAGAACACATCTGGCCGCCGCTCCCGGCGCTGGCTGGTTGCTCAGAAAGCCTTAAAATAGCCCCACCTATTCAAAAAACCAGCGAGGCTTTAGGATGTACGAGGTACGATTCCACGGCCGCGGCGGCCAAGGGGCTGTCATGGCGGCACAAGCACTCGCGAGCGCTGCCTACCAAGAAGGGGGGTATGCGACCGCTTTTCCGTTTTTTGGAGCTGAGAGGCGAGGCGCACCTGTGCTGGCGTTCACGAGGATTGACAAGAAGA
>Ga0315281_10000125_pt1 | contig 95681 bp, 125 predicted proteins | sample YL17G07_0_MG_FD_204540 | JGI IMG/M metagenome (GOLD analysis project Ga0315281, IMG submission 204540) | Sediment microbial communities from Yellowstone Lake, YNP, Wyoming, USA - YL17G07_0 | ecosystem: Environmental > Aquatic > Freshwater > Lake > Sediment | place: USA: Wyoming | collected...
AGCTGCTCTTCGTCCCGCTGACCGCCTCATATTTCTTCGCAGAGGTCGGCGCTTTCACATCCATCGCGACAAAATCAACGAGATTCTTCTGCATGAGTTTTTTCAGGACGATTGGATTAGTTCCGTTAGTGTCTAATTTTACCTTCATGCCCAGCGCCTTTACCTTTGCGCAAAACTCGGACAGATCTGTTTGCAGCGTCGGCTCGCCCCCTGTTATGCAAACGCCATCCAAAAAATCAGCATTCTTCTTCAGGTGCTCTATTATATCCTCTTCCTTGATCTGCGCGAATTTTTCCGGCGAATAAAGGAGCTCATGGTTATGGCAGAACCCGCAGTCAAAGTTGCATTTAGGCGTGAATATAGTGGAAACGACCATTCCGTCCCAGTCTACCAGGGATGTCGGGATAAAGCCGCGTATGTCCATATCATTCCTCGAAGAAGCTCAATATTTTCTGCCTGTCGGGCTTGTCGCCCCTCCATGAAGCCAGCTCATTGCCGTCCTTGTCAACGACAAGCGTGCTCGGCGTGCCCATCACATCATAAAACATAGCTTCTGCTCGTCCATCGACGCTGTCGACGTCGAACTGTTGCACTATGACGCCCATTTTCTCGAGCTCTTCAGCGATCTCTTTAGCCGGCGGGCATTTAGGGCAGTTTTCTCGGCTGAAGAACTTCACCAGTTTTGTCTGATAGCCTATCTTCATTTAAGCGCCCCCAAATGATTTTTTGTTCGCTTCTATCGCGCTGCGCCTATCTCGTAGCTCAGCGACTTTGCCACGGTTCCAGCCCTCGACTTTACTAAAGAAGCCAGTCACCCGGGTCATATGCTCCACTCTGTTGCTCCCGCAACACGGACATTTTCCTTCCATATAGACACCTCAATGCAGGCCCCTAACTGTTTTTCCACAGTCGAGGCAGTTTGTAAATTCAGGGCTGAATGCAATCTGGTCGTTCGTCGTGTTCCTGAACGTCTTTATCACAAAATTGGAAATGGATTCGGGGCTCGGCCTGGCTTCCCCCAGCCACACATGGGTCAGAGAGCCGGCGTGTATCATCGGATGGAATTTTCCCTCCTTTTTGACCCTTTCTACAGGGTCTATTGGCTGGCCAACATTCAAATAAGTGGAATTCGTGTAATATACCTCGCTCTTGTCCACTATTCCCTTCACTACTTTCTGGGCGCTGTCATGGAAATGCTCCAGATCTAGCTTAGCCATGCGATAGGCCGTTGATTCGGCGGGCGTCTGCTCTAAAACGAATTTCATGTCTTTCTTTTTTGACAGATTGACGGCCTCTTCGTCCATGAATGAAATCACCTTGAGCCCGAACTTGAACGCATCGTTGGATTCATGCATTTCCTGGCCGGTGTGATGCTGAACGAGCTCGTTAAGCCCGACCATCCCCATCAGGAAAGTCGTTCTTTTCAGCCTGTAATACGCTTCGCCATCCTTGTCCATGGTCAACATGCCTAACGGACCGTGATTCTTTTCAGCGAGCAGCGCCTCTATAAATGTTTTTTTCTCCTGATGGGCCTTCGCAGCCAGCTCCATGCGTTCGGTTATTATCTCGAACAGTTTTGTGTCGTTCCCATTGGCCTCATAGGCGGCTCTCGGCAGGTTGAGCGTTACATTCTGCATCGCCGAATATCTCATCTTCCACGGCTGCTTTGCGTCCTTAAGGTCTTCCGCATCTAGTTTGAACGCCAGCCTGCAGCACTCGCTTATTTTAGCAGTTTCGCCGCGGTCAAAGATAAAATAAGGGCTGCCTTTCTCTGACGCCACCTCTGACAAAAGGTTCAAGAATTCCTCGTGCCCATCTGTCTTGAAGAACTTCTCGGTGATATGGACGTCTGGCTTTGGAAAGAAGAACGGCCTGCCATGGGCATCGCCGTTCAGATAGACGCGCATCAAAGCGGTTGCGAACTTCTGCGCATCCTCTTCATAATCAGAATAGGTGTTTCCGGTATCTTTTCCGCCGGGCCCTATCGCAGGAACGTCCTCAAAATGCTTTGGAACTTCCCAGTAGATGTTCAAATCAGAGAATATCGATTGGCCGCCCCTGGCAACGGCCTGCTGCGCGAATTCGAATATGAGTATCTGCGCCAATTGCTCGAGTTTCTTGTCATCAAGCCCGCGCAAATAAGGGGCCAAGAACAGGTTTACCGCATCCCACCCTATGGCGCCGTTGAAAACGCCCTGCAGCGCGGCAGAGAACTTGATTAGATGAAGCAAAAGAACCTCAGGATGTTTTGCCGGTTTTGCAATCGACAGGGCATTAGGCAGGTTCAGTCCGAATTTTTTGATATACTCCAGCGAATTGCCAGAACAATACGGTCGGTCAATAAATCCTAAGTCATGCAGATGGAAATCCCCCTTCTCATGCGCCGTGGCTATGTCGTTCGAGAACACTTTCAATAGAGCATATTGTTTCTTTATAGCCTCGGCCAGGGTCAGGTTAGTGGCTTCAGGCCCGTGCGGGATGTTGGCGTTCTCCTTGTTTCTCTGCACTATGATCTCTTCAACATCATAGACTGGCAGGCCTAATCTAGTGTGCTGTTTTCTTATGTCTTCGAGCCCGTGTTCAATCAGTTTTGTGTCCACAACTTCCCTAATCAACGGCGAAGTGATGTGCTTGATGCCAGATCTCTTTATGGTCTCTTCCGCCTCGAGACTGATTTTCTCCGCCATCTGCTTGTCTATGCTGGTCTCCCTGAGCAAGGCATTGACAATCCTCTGCCTGTCCCACGTTAGCACGTCATCGCTCGAGACTTTGACGAAGAGAGATAAATCAGTAGCGTCTTTTTTGTGGGATGGCATTGGGCGTCACTTGTATCGGTTTTTTAATAGGCCTCTTATTAGAAAAGGTTGAGTATTGAATAGGCAGTCCGTTCTTATATAGGCAGATGGTCTATTTTCTAACTTTAATTGGCATTTTGATTCGAAAACCTAACCTATTTTAAATTTTTTACAAAGATAGGTTTAAGTAAGGGTTAAATATCAAAATTCCCTCTTTTACGGCATGAAAGCGCAAATTGGTCTAGAATACATGGCCGTTCTGACAATTTTGATAGTTTTCATCGTACCCCTCTTCTATATCGCCAACGAGCGGATCAATGTCTCCCGCACCACAAGCGAGGCCAGAATCGCTGTAAACACCATCGTCTCATCAGCAAATGCGGTCTATGCGCAATCCCCGGGCTCAAAATTAACTGCGCAGGTCTACATCCCGCAAGGTTATGTCGCAAACACTTCCTATATAGCAAATAAAACTGTTTCATTGCGCTTCACCCTGGCGAATGGCAATCCTTTCGAGGCGTTTGGACTGGTCAAAGGCAACATTACGGGCAGACTGCCGCCATACGCCGGCCGCCATGTGATGACCTTTATGCTGAACCAGAACGGCTACGTGATAATCAACGTTTCTGCAGGTTGACTATATGAAGGGCCAGACCGCGATAGAGACCGTAATCTCATTCGGAGTAGTCATGGTGTTCATCTTTCTCTTATACGGTTTCCTGATATACCCGCGCATGAACGAATCTGATGTTTTGCGGACCTATAATCTGGCAAGAGCAGCGTGCCTAGACATTAGCTCGGCGATAGACACAGTGGCATCAAACGGCAACGGATTCAGCCAGAGCCTCTATCTGCCGGCTGCGCTGCTGGGGAAATCATACAATATAACTGTATTCCAGTCGCTGGTCAGCGTCGAATGGGATAGAGGACAGACAAGCTGCAGGTTTGCCGCCAGGAATGTCAGCCACGCAAGTAATTATCCGCCATTTTTGCTGGATGCCGCGAATCATATAGTCAACAATTCAAACGGAGTTGTCAGAATTGCATAAAGGGCAGGTAGTGACTCTTGATCTGATATTTGCGCTAGTGATAGGCATGGCGGTCTTTTTTGCCCTGAACCATGAATGGGGCATTGCCATACAGAAAAGCTATGATTACACAGAAAGGAATTCGGCAGAGATTGCAGCGCATTCAATAGCGTTATCTTTAATCAGTAGCAAAGGCTATCCCGAAGATTGGAATAGGACGACGGTCAGAGTTGTCGGTATTGCGAAAAATCTGGACGTGATAGATGGAAAAAAGTTCAACGAGCTGATGGCGCTGCCCAACGCCTCGTTGGGCGATTTGCTGGGCGCATCCGAATTCAGGATAATGATAAACATGACCTCGCGTGCCGGAGCAACTATAAACGCAACAGGGCTGGCGCCGGCCAATTATTCTATCCTATCCACGGCGCTATCATTCGTTTCTTTCAATAACAATGTTTCAAAGCTGTACGTGACGGTGTGGAAATGAGAAGAGGATTCATCTTTACATTGGACGCTGTGTTCGCGGCATCGATACTTCTGATAGCGCTTGCAGCCATCTCGCTGGAGTTCTACACGCCCAGCCAGACGTTTTGGCTGCCGACGATGGGCAACAGCCTCATGACCGCGCTGGACAAGAGCGGCGTCTTCGATAACATCTTCCAGCAGAGCGATGCGCAGGCTCAGACGACTTTAACCAGTTATCTTGCATCGCTCCCGCCCAACGTGAATGCGAACATCACGGTAAAAATCTACCACGGATCAGGAAGCACGTTCACGCTGTCAAGGACTATAACGGCCATCAAGGGAGTGCCTGACCCAAATCACGAGACAACGGTGAAAAGAATATTCAACAAGGTAGATGGCAGCTATTTCGGGCTGTCGGAGATGGTGCTTTCATATGGCTAGAGGATTTTTGCTGGCGATAACGACCGCGTTGGTTTCAGTAGTTTTATTGCTGTATCTCCAGACGCTGGCAACGACGCAGAACAACGACTTGAATAGGATGTCTAATGTTCTGGTCTCACAGAAAGTGCTGCAGACCTGGTCAGATGTCAATGACGGCATCTTGACGGCGACCAACCTCATGATATTGAAAGACAACAATACTGCGACATTCTTCGATTCGCTTCCAGCCAACTACACTGTCCAGAATTTCCTCAGCCTATACAGCCTATTTATCAGCAGGTATTATGAGACGCCAGATACTGACATAAACTTCATCGGGCCGGCTGGCGAGGACCTGAGCAACCTCTCTTCAAAGATTATGATAATGCCTTTCAACATCGAGTACGGCTATGACACCTGGTGGAAGAACAATGTATTCCTTTTTGCGCCAAAGAATGGCGAGGAAAATTTAACCGCGATAACCATGATTTACCTAAACGTCAAGTTTACCGATGCGATTATATACTGCACACCGGCTAACCCGTCGGGCCCCGTATCGTGCGACCAGTCATCCTATAAAAAATGCAGCGGCAACAAGCAAAAAATGTATCTAAATCTTTCATTCTCTGATTACCAGAACCGTTCTTATAACTTTCCAGAAACCTGCTTTGACGAAACGTTCCCGAATACAGAAACTCTTCGCTTCTTGAACGCGTCTGGAAATCAAGACCTAATCGTGGAGTTCGGCAAATTAACTGGTGCGACGACTAACAACGGGCTGGCGCTGAGGAACGGGTATCCGTCGATAAACGTGACGACGAAACTTATATTAAATACAAGCGACTTCTATATTAGTTATCTTTCGAAGCTGGAAGTGTCAGCGATAGGCTACAACACTAGCATGGTGGACTGGGCATGAAAAACGCGATAGAGACGAAAGTGGACAAGCTGATAGAGTACATCTACGCATGCAGCCAGGCATCCACGACAGACGCTGCCGAGGCGTTGGGCGTGCCTGTCGAGCAGATAGAGGAATGGGCCAAGCCGCTCGAGGACAGCGAGATGATACAGATAACTTATTCTCCCATCCACGGCATGATGCTGAACGCCAAGCCGCTCTCCGACAGGGACATGAAAGCCAAGTTCAACGAGTTCAAGGACAGGAAAGATGAATTGAAGAAACAGGACGCTAGATTGGAGAAGGCGTTCGCAAGATACGGCAAGCTGCTGCCGGGCGTGGAGAGGCGACTAAAGGAATTGGAAAGAAGATATGACATTAATTCAAAAAATAGAAAACAGACCGCCAAGCATTTAGAGGAGCTCAAGTCGCTGCACACCGAACTGGCCATATGCGAGGACGAATTATCTTTATTGCAGCAGGAGAAATCGGAGCTGAACAAGACCATCGACCATTTCAAGAGGGATATCTTCGACGCGGACAAGAGGGCGGAAGAGAAGACCAAGGACATAAAGGCGTTCTATGATTTCCTCTCGAAGGCTGAAAAGGATTTGCTTGACACCAAGCAGATGGAGAACAGGTTCATCGCGCAGATGTCGGAATTGAGAAAGAGGCTCGATAATATGTCCCCGCATTTGCAGGCGGAAGAGGTGAAGAGAAAAAAGCTTCTAGATATATTCAGGATTTTCAGGCGTAAAAAAGGATAGTGGTGATTATGAAAAAGATAGACCAGTACATGGTTATGGCGGATGAGGTAAAGTGCAACATCGACATATACGAGATGGAGCAGGAATACGTCCCTATATATGAGATAACCTTCCCCAAGGTGGAGAAAGCGACCGAAGCCGTACTGCAGTATCTCCGCGAGAAGATTGTGGAAACGGTGACCGTCAATATCTCCGAGATTCTTGACCCAAAACAGTCCGAAGTGATAAAGAAGAGGTTCGCGGAAGGCACCAAGGCGCTCATAGTCAAGGAATTTCCCGAACTGACCAAATCCGCACAGGACACGCTAACAGGCAGATTGGTCCACGAGATGCTCGGGCTTGGTCCTTTAGAGATGATACTTGCCGACCCTAATTTGGAAGAGATAGTCATAAACAGCGCCAAACAGCCCGTCTGGGTCTATCATAAGAAGCATGGCTGGCTCAAGACCAACATCACCGTTCCTACCGAGGAGCAGGTATTCAACTATGCGTCAATCATAGGGAGGAAGATAGGGAGGCAGATAACTAACCTGACCCCCCTAATGGACGCGCACCTCCTCACAGGCGACCGAGTCAATGCCACACTATTCCCGATATCTTCGTCAGGAAATACTATAACGATCAGGAAGTTCGCCAGGAACCCATGGACCATAGTCAGCTTTTTAGAGCCGGGGGCGAAGACCCTCACGCCCGAGATAGCATCACTAGTCTGGTTATGCATGGAATATGAGCTCAACATAATGATTGCCGGCGGAACCGCATCGGGAAAGACGTCGATGCTAAACGGGATATTGCCGTTCATTCCCCCGACCCACAGGATAATAAGCATAGAAGACACGCGTGAGCTGACGTTGCCGTCGTTCCTGCATTGGATCCCGCTGACGACCCGCGAACCTAACCCAGAGGGCAAGGGCGAAGTGACCATGCTGGATTTGATGGTGAACAGCCTTAGGATGAGGCCGGACAGGGTCGTCTTTGGGGAAATCAGGAGACAGCGCGAAGCAGAGGTATTGTTCGAGGCCATGCACACGGGGCACTCTGTTTATTCTACGCTCCACGCCAACACCGCCGACCAGGTGAAGCAACGTCTTACAAATCCGCCGATAGAACTGCCAGAAGCCATGCTCGAGTCCCTGCACCTAATCTTAGTCCAATATAGGCACAGGAGGCTGAACATCAGGAGGACTTATGAGGTCGCTGAAGTCATCCCATCAATGACGAAAGAAGGGAAGACGACCGTATCTGTGAACACCCTTTACCAATGGAAACCCAAGGCAGACAAGATAGAGAAGGTCGCGAAAAGCAGCCGAATCTTTGGTGAGATACAGCTGCACACCGGATTGACGGACAAGGAGATAGACTCAAACCTGAAAGAGAAAGAGACGGTCCTGAACTGGATGCTCAAGCACAAGATCAACACGGTCAACGCGGTCGGCAAAGTGATAGCGGATTATTATGCGGACCAGGAAAATGTAGTGGACATAGCCAAGAAGAACAAGAAACCGTCAGAGCTGCTTGATGCGGCGCTTCTGAGGGAGAGCAGATGAAAAAACTGCCGTTCGCGCCCTTTCCGCCGAAGCTCATGAAACAGCTATCGCGCTATTTCTATGTAGTCTCGGGCGCGTTCAGCAAGAGCGTGCCGTCGCTAAGAACGGACATATTGCAGGCTAAAATGGATATTGATGTGCCTGAGTATGTGTCGATGGTGATGGTGACCGCCTATTTCTATTTCTTCCTTTTCCTATTCCTGTTCGCCTTTTTGGGCATCGTGCTTCAGATAGACCTGTTTCCAATAAACATACTGCTGTCCGTAGTGGCATCCGTCTTCATGTTCTTCTCCGGCCTGATGTACCCCAAGATAATAGCCAAGAGAAGGATGAGGGAACTGGAGATAAACCTCGTCCCTGCGCTCAGGCACTTGCTGATTGAGGTAAAGTCTGGCGTTCCTTTATTCAATGCGATGGTCGGCATCACGACGGGCTATGGCGAGGTATCTGCAGAATTCAGGCAAGTAGTCAACGACATCAACACGGGCTCGAAAGAGGTCGATGCGCTGAACAACGCGGTGAAAAGAAACCCCTCCTTCTCGTTCCGCAGGGGCATCTGGCAGATCAGCAACGCCCTGATGAGCGGGGCCGATGTGGGCAATGCGCTGCAGGCGATAATAGAGGATCTGACCAAGGAACAAGTGACGGCAATACGAAGATACGGGCAGGAGCTGAACCCGTGGACGATGATATACATGGTCGCTGCTGTGATAGTGCCGAGCCTTGGCGTTACATTCTTGGTGGTCATCTCTGCGTTCGCTGGAGCCGTAATCCCGAAGATAGTATATCCGCTCATAGTCGCAGAGCTCTTGGGTTTCCAATTATTCTTCATGAACTTCGTTAAAAGCAAGAGGCCGGCAATATGAAGTCGTTCAAGAAGCTGTATGTGAAGGTTTCCTCACTAGCGCCGAAGAAAACAGTGAAAAGTTATGAGCAGCTCTTGATAGCGGCCGACATGCCCGACACTGCGCGCTCCTATATCGGTTCGTCTTCGCTAATCTCCTTAATCTTGGCGATAATATTCGCCGTGGTGCTCTTGGTTTCCGGGTTAGCGTATGAGCTAGCTGCTATTGGGGGAATAGTGGCGTTCATAGCCCTGTTGTTCGTTTTCTATTATAGGATAGTGTTGGCCGCGGATGCGAGAGCAGCGCAGATGGAGAAATACCTGCCAGAGGCGCTGCAGCTTATCTCTGCCAACATTAGGACAGGCATGACCGTCGATAGGGCGCTCTGGCTGTGTGCAAGGCCCGAGTTCGGCCCGTTCGAGAAAGAGCTGAGGAAGATGGCCGCCGAGACGCTGGGAGGGAAGCCGGTCACGCAGGCGCTTGCCGAATCCGCCCAACGGCTAAAGTCCGTGACAATGGACCGCGCTTACCGCTTACTCATCCAAGGCATAGAACTAGGGGGCGCGTTAGCGAGCCTGTTGACAGAGATAGCCTCGGACATAAGAACCAATCAGGCGCTGAGGAACGAGATAACTGCCGCTACTGCGATGTACACCATCTTCATAATCTTTGCCTCTGTTCTGGCCAGCCCGATGCTCTTCGCTGTATCGAGCTTCTATGTGCAGGCGACGAACAAGATATGGTCCGCGCAGGCATCCCAGGCGCAGGAAGAATCGAACAACATCCAATCCCAGACCAGCGTTTTCAAGCTATCGACCGAACAATCTCTTTCGTTCGAGGAGGTTAGGCTGTTTTCCATAGTCTGCCTGGTAATAACCACGTTCTTCGGCGCCCTGATCATAGGGATGATAAAGGACGGCGCGGCGAAGCGCGGGATAAAATACGTTCCGCTATTTGTGACAGGCGCTTTGGTCATTTATTACGTGACTTATCTAGTGGTCAGCAGCGCATTCAGCGAAGTCATACGATAAAATGCACCGTGTTTTCTCTTTCGATACCTGCGAAAGCTTTATAAATACACTCCTGTTAATTGCTATTATAATCGGAGAGGTGAATATATAATGAAAGGACAATCAGCGCTAGAGTACCTGATTACCTATGGTTGGGCAATCTTGGTAATTCTAGTGGTATTAGCAGTACTCTGGTACTATGGAATCTTCAACCCGTCAAAGTGGGCTGGGGAGATGGTCACCAGCGGAAGCGCGTTCCAGGCGTCGGTAGTCAACACCAACTTGAAAGCAGCTAGCCTAGGACTGACACTGAACAACATCGCAGGCGTGCCATTGACAGTCAACTCAATAAGCGTTACTGGGGATGTCACTGCGGCGAGCTGTGCGGTAGCATTACCCGCGGCTGCAGGAGCGACAGTAACTTTGCCATCCTGCGTGACAGCGACTACAGTACCTGTTGGCAACCTCGCCAAATTCACGGTAAGCGTGAACTATGACGTTACAGGCGGCCAGGCTGGAAAAGTAGACGCACTGCAGTTCAGCGTTAAAGTATCTGCATAAAACCCAACAGCTTTATTTTTTAATTTTTATACTTTTTCTTAGAATCAGCTAACCTATGAATTTCTTGATGCTCGCTATCCTGCCCTCGATCTTTTTCCTTTCGTCGCCGTTGTTGACAGATTCCATGGCGTTGCCGCATTCTGGGCACTTGAAATTATACTCGCAGGCCAGCTCGAAAGGCAGCTTGTCGCACCCATTGCTGCACTTGAAGAACGTATAGCTCTGCTCATAGCTCAGCTTCTTCTGCAGCTTTTCCAGCTCGTCTTTGGCGCGTTCGGTCATCAGCTCGTTTATCCGGTCTCTCTTGAGGAACCAGGTATAGGTGTACCAGTTGCTGTCCTTGGCTTTCTCCTTAGAATAAGCTATTACCCCGAGATAATGGAGCTTGTTCAGTATGGCGCGCACTTCGTTTACATCGGTCTTGGTTTTTTTGACTATCTGCTCGTCGGTAAGTCCCTTATCTTTCCCGTCGAGCGTCTTGACCACTGCGAAGGCCGCGTCACCGGCATTGGTAGTTACAAAATCAGATACCAATGGGTTGTCAATCCGTAATTTCATTCCATCGGTATAGTATTCTATCAACACAACCTTATATTCGTATTCTTTTTCCGAACTCCTGAGGGACTATATCAAGTTTTCCGTGGAACTTTTTAGACAGCTCCTTGCCCGAATGGTATTCGTGCAGAAAAACGGCGAGCGCAGCCACCTCGCTGTGCGGCTGGTTGGTGACAGCGACGTTGTAATCGACCATTTTATAGACCTCGCCAGGCACCTTCTCCCCGCCTACGATGACTAGAACGCTCTTTTTCTTCCTAATCTCCTCTATCTTCTTCTGGACAGGCATGCCGTACATGGTCAGATGCACTCTCGCTCCCTTGAACGACCTTATAACCTTTCTCCAGTTGGGCTCATAACTGGCTTTGAAGCGCCCGCCCCAGCGTTTGCCGACGTTCTTGACGCTCGATAGCAATTTTTCGTCCTTCTCGCCGGAATAAACTATCGCATCAGCGCCCAACGCCCTGGCAGCCAGCCCGCAATGCGTCGACAGCCTGGCGTCCCGTTTCTTGCGGTGGCCTAGGCGTAATACTGTAATCATGCGTTAACCTTTTTAAATATCGTGATAGGAATATAAACACTCCTTTTTATTATAAATGAGTGTCGTTTGGGCCTGTAACTCAGTCTGGCAGTTGTCTGTCGACAGCCAAGAGTACTGGACTTTTAATCCAGGAGTCGCGCGTTCAAATCGCGTCAGGCCCGTGATTATAATGATAAAGAACTGGACAAAAGCTAGGCAAGAGCAGATTAGGAAAACGATCTCCTCAAGCAATATCAAAGAGATGGGCAGAGTCGCGAACGAACTCGCAGTTGAAATGAAACGACTGAAAGAAAAGTCCGCTGAGTACAATAAAAGAAACAATGTTACTGTAGACCAGATGTATGCAAAAATAGGAATGTTTGGCCCACGTGTAATTAATAGGTTTATACGGGATGTTATAACTAAGAAAATTGATGATACTGACGCACATCTAATAATTGCAGGATTGAGCACAGGTCACATACGCGGATACCTTGATAGCAAACGCAAAATTGCTTCATACAAAAACAAAATCCAGAAAAGAAGAGAAGCGCTTAAAACGGTGCTAGAGGCAATAAATAAGGCGGAACAGAAACATTAACACACGGGGTGGTAGCTCAGCCCGGGAGAGCACACGGCTGAAGACCGTGGTGTCGCGAGTTCAAATCTCGCTCACCCCACTGATAGCATGGGAAAGATACTGTACGCACTATTGGCGATCTGCATAGCGCTATTGGTCTACTTGAGGGGCGGCTGGGAGATGGATTTCTCCAACATGTCCCTTGAGTCGGCGATAGTCCTCGTGCTGATAATAGCGGTATTGGCAATAGGCGCGATATTCCTGTCCCCTTACCTGAACGTGAGGAAATTGGCCTTTAGAGAGGGAACGATAGACAGAAAGAAGCTGTTCGGCGGGAAAGACGTGCGTCGATAGTCTAGTGGTAGGACGTTAGCCTTCCAAGCTAACAGCCAGGGTTCAAATCCCTGTCGACGCAGTTACTGGAGTGAGTCCATGAGGCGAGGTTCAAAACCGAAATGGGTCAAGGAATTGGCTCTGTCACGGATAACCAAGCTATTGGCAATGGCCGAATCCAATCTCAAGAAGCATCCGGAGCGGACCAGGCGATATGTCGAGCTGGCTAAACGGCTGTCATCCAAGTATAACGTCTCGATTCCGCCAGAGCTCAAGAAGAGGTTCTGCAGGAAATGCGACATGTTTTTGGTGCCGGGCCATAACCTGTCTGTAAGAACGGATTCAAAGACAAAGACCATAATCTATACCTGCCTCGAGTGCGGGGCCAAGCGGAGATACGGATATTGATGGACACTATCGCTATAGGCAAGAACGGCCTCACTGAGGGCACTAAAAAGGAGATTGCCTCTAGAGTGAAGGCGAAAGGATTAATAAGGGTCAGAGTGCTAAAATCTAAGAAAGACGACTTCGACAAAATACTGTCTGAGGTTTCTAATCTGCCAAAAACCGAAGTCATCAAGACAATAGGTTTTACGGTTATTCTTAAAAAGAGTGATTAAATGGTATCGGTGTTAGAGGCTCCAACCGACGAGCTGCTGAAGAAAGTGGCTGAAAAGCTGAAGAGCGAGAGCGCTATAGTCGCACCATCGTGGATAGCCTATACCAAATCAGGCGCGCATGCAGAGCGAAAGCCGCAGGAAAAAGACTTTTGGCACATCCGAGCTGCATCAATCCTGAGAAAACTCTACATCGAGAAGAATGTGGGCGTAGGCAGGCTCAGAACCTGGTACGGCCGTGGAAAATCCTATGGCTGCGCGCCGGAGCACCATGTTGATGCAGGCGGTTCCATAATCAGGAAGGTCATGCAACAACTGGAGCTAGCGGGCTATATCAAAAAGGAGAAAGTCGGCAGGACGCTGACCGCAAAGGGCAGGACGCTGCTCGATAAGACTGTAATGGAATTCTATAAGGGGGAGAAACGTGAGCGAGTTAGAAGATTTGAGGAAGAGAAGACTACTCGAGTTGCAGCAAAGGCTTCAAGACCAAGAGCAAAGAGAGGAGCAAGACCAGCAAAAGCAGACGATGCTGCAAAAGCTGCTGGACACGAAAGCGCAGGAAAGGCTGTCGAACATAAGGCTGGCCAACCCGCAGCTGGCTGAGAAAGCAGAGTCTTTACTGGTTTATCTTTACCAATCAGGGCAGATAAAAGAGAGGATTACGGAAGAGCTGTTCAAGCAGATACTTGAGAAATTATCTGCGAAACGCGAGACGAAAATCGTAAGAAAGTGATGTTATGGCAAGACACAAGGACAAAAAATTCAAGGAGAAGCTGGTGAAGGAGAAGAACAAGAACAAGAAAGCGCCCGTGTGGATAACTCTGAAGACCAAAAGCCGCGCGTTCATTAGGGCAAGGAAAAGGAGCTGGAGAGACTCCAAATTGAAGCTCACGACAGTGCACAAGAGAAAAGCCGCAAGGCCGCTGAAGCATAGGAATCCTAAATACAGGTGATAATTATGGCGACAAAGAAATCCGATATGGCAAAAGAGGCGAAAGCCAAACTGCATGAAGAGAAAAAGGTTGAAGAGAAGAAGGCCGAGGAAGCAGAGGCCAAGGTTGAAAAGAAGCTCGGGGCTGAAGCAAAGCCCGAGGCTAAGAAAGAGGCCAAAAAAGAGCTGAAGAAGCCCGAAGAGGTGCTGGAAGAGAGAATTCTGACTATCCCGCTGCGCGAAGCGTGGAGAGCGCCTGCAAGGAAGAGGGCAAAATCAGCCATGAGAGTCCTTAAGGAGCAGCTGTTCAGGCACATAAAGAAGGACGTGAAGCTGGACATATCTGTGAACAAGGCAGTCTGGGCAAGAGGGATAACCCATCCGCCGCACAAGGTTAAGCTGAATATCAAGATTATGAAGGACTCGGCGAAGGCCTATTTCGTTGAGTGACATGATAACTAAATCCGACTTTAATGGATCGCCGCATCTTGGCGTCTTTTGTTTAGTCAACGATAATATAGCGTTCGTGCCGTTTTCCATTTCTAAGAAGCTCGAGCACCTGATGCAGGAAGAGCTGAAAGTCGACTTAGTCAAGACGTCTGTTGCCGGAACGCCCCTCATTGGGATATTCGCATGCATGAATAATTCGAAGATAATAGTCCCGGATGTCCTGGAAAAAGAAGAGCTGAAGGTGTTCGAGGACAACGTCAGAGAGGTTATCGTGCTCAAAGAAAAATACACGGCGCTGGGGAATCTCATAGCGCTTAACAATCACGGAGCGATATGCAGCAAATATCTGCGCGGGGTGGAGAGCATCCCTGCAAAAGCGATAAGGGTGGCAGGATCCGACTTAATAGGCTCGGCGGTCTATGCCAATAATGCTGGTTTTCTAGCCCATCGCGAGGCGTCCGAGAAAGAACTAAAGGAGATAGAGGCTGTATTGAAAGTGAAAGGGGACGCGGGGACTGCCAATTTTGGGGACCCGTTCATCAAATCAGGGATTATAGGAAATAAGCACGGGCTAATCGTCGGCAGGAACACGAGCGGGCCGGAAATGCAGAGGATAGACGAGGTTTTTATGCTCAAATAGGCATACTATAAGGTGATAGAATGGCAGATAAAAACAAAGAGAATGAGGCGCGGGAAGTTATCGTCAAGCTAAAGTATATCGAGAGCCAGATAGCCACTCTGCAAGGCCAGTTGGGCATGCTGGACAGAGGGCTGATGGAGATAGCCACGACCAAGACGTCACTGGCGTCCATAAAGGAATTAACTAAAGAGACGGGTTCGCTGCTGCCGCTTGGCTCTGGCATGTTCGCGAAAGGCACCCTCTCGAAGCAGGACAAGATACTCACTGACGTTGGTGCGGGCGCAATAATCGAAAAAGACATTACAGAGGCGGACAAGATACTCGACGGCAGGGAGAAGGACATCAAGGCTAACATCCTTAACATCCAGCAGGTCCTGGCCAATATGGAGAACGAGTATAACGTCCTGACTGACAAAGCACGTTCATTAATAGGCTGAATTCATTCCTGACCTGACCGAATAACTGTAGAGCAGTGTTGGTCAAAATGTTCGATTTCCTAAAGAAAAAGATAAGCGGATTTTTCAAGAAAGAGGAAGAGAGCCTCGAAAAGATAATCGAAAAACCTGTTTCTGAGGAGAAAAGAGAGATTAGACCAGAACTGACGCTGGCCACCAAACTGAAGAAAGCCATCGTCAGGAAGGCCGCCATAAAAGAGGAAGACATCAAGAGCATGCTCGAAGATTTTAACCTGTCGCTGCTCGAGGCTGACGTTGCTGTAACTGTTGCAGACAAGATTTGCGAGGACATACGCGCCAGGCTCATTGGTAAAGAATTATCAAGCAGGGATGATGTCAAAAAGGTCTCTGAAGACGCTATAAGGGAGAGTCTTCGCGATGTATTAAAACAGGAAAAGATAGATCTAATCGCGGTCGCATCCAAAAAGAAGCCTTTTGTGATTCTATTTTTAGGGCCTAACGGGCATGGCAAGACCAGCACTATAGGGAAAATAGCTAAATACCTCCAGAAAAATAGCCTATCGTCTGTTATAGCTGCCGCGGATACGTTCAGGGCCGCATCTATAGAGCAAGTGGAGAAAATCGCTGGAAAAGTCGGGGTGAAAGTGGTGAAGCAGACTTATGGCAGCGACCCGGCAGCGGTTTGTTTTGATGCAGTCAAATATGCTGAGGCGCACAAGGTCGATGTTGTACTGATAGATACTGCGGGAAGGAGCGAGCTGAACACCAACTTAATGGAGCAGCTCAAGAAGATCGTTCGTGTCGCAAAACCGGACATGAAAATCTATATAGGCGAGGCGCTGGCAGGGAATGCCGCTCTCGAAGAGGCAAAGAAGTTCAACGAGGCGATAGGGCTGGATGGAATCATAATGACCAAAGTCGACTGTGATGTCAAGGGCGGCAGCTTGTTATCTGTTTCATATGTCGTTAAAAAGCCCGTTCTCTTCATTACTACTGGGCAGGAACTTGAAAATATCATGCCCTTTGACGATAATTGGTTCATTGAGAAGGTGATATGATGTATGTAAAGAAGATTAAAAAGAAAATACTGGCCACAGAACAGGCTAAAACCAAGTGCAATATGTCACCCGTGCAGAAAATGCGGAAAATGTTTGAAAAAGCATATGAAAAACTGAATGCAGAGGAAAAAAAGAGTCTTAAAAATTACATTGTCTCCTTAGGCGATATGCCATCGACAGAAAAATTAGTAAAACTGACTACATGGCTGAGAGAAAGGGGAAAAATAAATTAAAAGGATGAGAACATGGCGATAAACCTGAGAAAAAAAATTGAAGAAAACAAAAAAGCAGCCGAGAATCCGGAAAAAAGGGAAGAACGCGCCAAAAGGGCGGTCGACATGATTGTTAAGCAGAATCCAAATCTCGAGCAAGAGCTAAACAGATATCTTATTATGCTCACAGATGAAGGGAAATCGGCCATAGAAAAACTCAGGGCAGTGATGCCATTCATCAGGATGCCCCCAGAGAAGCGCGAGCAAATCCTCAGCAATGAAAAGATAATAAGCAAACCTCAAACTGCTGCGAAAAACCATAAATATCTCGAAAAGAATGTTGATGCTGTTATCAAAAAGGATTTGGAGAAGCTCTCGCCTGCTGAAAGACAGGCGATTGAAGCGCAGCTGGCAGCACGGTTTGCTGAGCTAAGAAAAATTGGACGAGAGCCTGATCCACACACGGTAAAGACAGCGACGCTTCACCTGCTTTTAAAGCTGGAAAGAGAGAAGCTGCGCAAGCGGATAGGGATTTGATGCTCAACAAGATGAAAGAAGTGCTTGCAAAAATTACCAGGGCAGGCACCATAGACGAAACTGTCGTCAAAGACATAGTCAAGGACATACAAAGGATACTGATTTCTTCAGATGTCAACATAGAGCTAGTCAGGAAACTGTCGCAGGATATAGAGAAACGGGCCAAAGACGAGAAGCTGCCGCCCGGAATCTCTAGAAAAGAGCAGCTCATAAAGATAATATATGGCGAATTGTCGCAGATTCTGGGCGGAGAGAGCCACGCTCCTAGAATGGACAAGCACAGGATTCTGCTGGTCGGGCTATTCGGGAGCGGAAAGACTACTGCATCTGGGAAATTAGCCAAATTCTATTCCAAGCGCGGGCTGAAGACATGCATTCTTACAACCGACGTCTGGCGCCCGGCAGCTTATGAGCAAGTCAGGCAGATAGGCCAGCAGGTCAAAGTGCCTGTTTTCGGCGAGGAGAACGAGAAAGATGCAATCAAAATACTCAAGGACAACTTGCCAAAGGCCAAAGATTACGATCTGGTTATAGTCGATTCGGCAGGAAGGGACTCGCTAAGCAAAGAGCTAATAGACGAGATAAAACAAATTAGGGCGATGCTGAAACCGGACGAGATCTACCTGGTCATTTCAGCGGATATAGGCCAGACAGCTGTCAAACAGGCCCAGATGTTTAACGAAGCGCTCGGCCTAACGGGGGTAATAGCGACCAAGACAGACGCATCAGGCAAGGCGGGCGGCGCCCTTTCTGCATGCTATGTTGCCAAGGTCCCTGTGATATTCATCTCTACTGGAGAGAAGATGGACGATTTCGAGGTCTTCGACTCCAAGAAATTCGTTTCCAGGCTTTTGGGCTTTCCAGACTTGGGCGAACTGCTCAAGAAAGCGCAGGAAGCTGCGGAAGAGTCTGAATTCTCGCCAGAGGATTTGCTGAAAGAGGAATACACGCTGAGGACGTTCTATAAACAGCTTGAGGCCATGAAAAAGATGGGCCCGCTCAAGAAAGTCTTCGAGATGATGGGGCTGTCAGCAATGCCTGAAGAAATGGTCCAGACGAGCGAGGAGAAAATGAAGAGCTACAAGTTCATCATGGACTCTATGGCGCGGAAGGAATTGAACGACCCTGCGCTAATCAAGGGCGACAGGATAAAGAGGATAGCAAAAGGCTCTGGTAGGCCCGAGGCAGAGGTACGAGAGCTCCTGCGCCAGTTCGAGATGAGCCAGAAGATGCTCAAGAAGATAAAGAAAGGCAAGCGCATAGGCGGGCCGCTGGGCGGAATGCTAAAGCAGTTCAAGGGTGGAATGCAATAATACAATTCGAACCAAATACCAGAATATGATGAATATGTTTGATTATATATCGGTCTTGGCTGGCGGCACATGTAAAGCTAATTGCTTTTTTTGTGTGGGAAAGAGTATCAGGAAAAAAAAGCCGCCTTACTTTGCAACAGAACCGCAGTTTGAAATATTCTTGAGTACGTACGGGCGGCTGGCAAAGAAGATGAGTATATCGGGCAGCACCAGCGATCCGATACTGATAGATTCAAAAATTCTGCTCAACTATATTAAGAAAAGCAAAGCCAGCGGATTAAAGACGTCAATCCATACCTGCATATTGAACTTAGATTCCGAAAAAATTAAAATTCTAAAAGCAGCAGACGCTATTGTGCTCTCCGTCCATAATCTTAACGATATTGATTTCGTCAATGAAATAACCAACCGACTGAAAAATGATAAAATTAGAATATCATCAGTATGCAGTTCTGAGAATATTGATATGATTCAAGGTAGAGATTTTTATGAATCATTCAAAGCCGAAAGATTCACTGTTAGAAAGAACGTTTTCGAAAAAATTGAACCGATTATACCATATCCCGAGACGGGCGAAAAAATATTTAATCAGCCAGTATTTAGTGATGGGAATAAAAGAATCGCACTATGGGATTTCAAAGATGCAAATAAATATATTGATGCAAGATACCTCTGGCCAGACGGGCAGATGAGGCACCAGTGCTATTGGAGCAATTTACATAAGGTGAATAAATGAAAATGCTTGAGTCAAGAGACCTTATTTTGGCGGAAAAGGTATGCGACCATTGCTTGGGCAGGCAGTTCCATACCAAATTCAAAGATTATCCTAATGACCATGTCGGAGCGGCAATCAGGGCGGCAAAGAGCGAGAAGGAGATAAAGGCTAATCTGAAGAAGAAGCTAAAGCCGAAGATTCTCAAGACTTGCGTGTTATGCGGAGGCGCATTCTCCCAGATGAAGGAAATGACAAAACTGCTGAAGAAAACATCGGAAAATACTGAATTTGAGACATACCTGGTAGGATGCAAGCTTAGCAAGAGCCTCATCGACAAAGAGGAGAAGCTCTGGGAAGAGGTCGGCGCTGAGTATTGCGAGCCCATAAAGCGCGAGATAAACAGGACTTTCGGGATAATGGTCGGGGAATGGACCGGGAAAGAGGCGGAATTTAGCTTTCCTGACGTCATATTCACTATAGACTTCAAGAGAGAGAGGATAGACACCAAAGTCAACCCAATCTATATCTACGGGAGATACAGGAAATTAGTTAGAGGCATACCTCAGACAAAATGGCCCTGCCGTGAATGTGGCGGGAGAGGCTGCGCGAAATGTAACAACACTGGCAAGCAGTATAAAGAGACCGTCGAGGAACTGGTCGCTGAGAAAGCGCTTGAAGAGACTGGCGGAAAATCATCCAGTTTCCATGGAGAGGGGCGGGAGGATATAGACGCCCGAATGCTCGGTAAAGGCAGGCCGTTCATACTCGAGATTTTCCAGCCCGTGAAGAGAGCGATAGACTTGGGCAGGCTCGAGAAAAAGATAAACCGGTTCACCAAAGGCAAGGTCGAAGTTTCCGGGCTGAGGCAATCGAACAGGAAAGAGGTCCAGCAGATTAAAGCCAGGACACATGACAAGACCTATGAGGCTGTGATAGAATGCCCCACTGCTGACAAGGAAGATTTAAAAAAGTTGGAGGAGTATTTCAACAATAGGCTCATATCGCAAAAAACGCCAACGAGAGTATTGCACAGGCGCGCCGATAAGATCAGGAAGAGAAAAGTCATATCTGTGAAGTGCAAATCTGTCGAAGGGGGATTCATCGCAGAGATAAGCGCGGCAGCCGGCACCTACATCAAGGAGCTGGTCAGCAGCGATAATGACAGGACAGAACCGTCATTTTCATCCGTCTTAAAGAAGCCCTGCATCGTAAAGGAACTGGACGTAATAGACATACGAGAGGAATGACATGCTCGAACTTATTGGACTGGCGATAGCACTTGTAGGGGTGGCGTACTCTTCATATACTGACATAAAGACAGGAGAAGTCTCTGACAAGCTCTCGCATTCCATGATTGGCTTAGGGGCGATAATAGTCGCGTTCAGCTACCCGATGGCCGCAGCAGTCTGGATATTCCTACTGGCGGCGGCTGTATTCGGGCTTGGTTTTCTATTGTATGTATTCGGTCAGATGGGCGGAGGGGATGTAAAACTGTTTACTGCCCTTGCATTGTTGATACCTTATTATCCGCAGTCTATAGCGCCATTAGTCAGTTCTCTAGGGATAACGCCTGTGCTATCGCCCTATCCTTTCATAGTTTCAGTATTCATACTCTCCGGGATATTCTTCATGGCTGTTATTCCCATAATTTACCTAAGGAAGCTTTTCGCTAAAAAGGCTAAGATAAAGGAGTTTAGGAGAAAAATACTCACCGGTCTGGTGTATTGCGCAATATTCTCCCCGATAATCTACATGTGGCTCAGCATATCCGTGCCATTGACTGTTATTTTCATCCCGATGTTTTTTGCGCTCATGATAATACCGTTCAAGGATGACATAGTAATTCTTTTCTTCGCGCAAAAGAAGAAGATAGCCAATCTGAACGATGATGATGTTATGGCGTTCGAGTCGATGAGCAAATCAACTATAAAAAAGCTAGGGCTGTGGCGCAAGACATTCACAATGCCCGAGCTCAAGAAGATCAAAGAACGCGCAAAGAAATACAAGATAACGACAGTGATGGTCTGCGAAAACCTGCCTAAATATGTGCCGTATATTTTTGTTTCGCTTGTTCTGAATCTGATATTTGGAGACGTCCTTTTATATCTGCTCCAGTTAAGCTAAAACAGTAAAAAGGCTAGCATTACACCAAGGAAAGACACAATGGTTGAGATTATCAGGGCCTTGTATGTTTTTTCTATGATGTTCTTTCCCTGCATGATATACAGCACGACCAATGTGCTCACCGCGCCGGCCGCATTTGCGGTAATAAATGAGAACGCCGCCTCCCGCGCGCTTATCGCATGATTCATTACTAAAGTTCCTAGAGAGACGCTTACAGCCAATGAAGAGAAGAAACCACCGATTGCCGAAGTTATGTACAGCACATCCCCGCTATATACTTTTGAAATATTCAGGATGAAAAAGACAACAAATATGGCGCAGCCCAGCTTAACCGCCTGCAAAACGCCGAAAGGCGACTCGATCCTTATTTTTTTCTCTTTATGCTTTATCAGCGCGAACAGCCTCGAGAACGGGAGCAATGTCAGAAGCACGAGAGCGACTGGCAGACCGATATAATACAGGGTTGCGGGCGCTATTATGCCGATTAATATGCAATTCCTGACATACATGGCCATGTTGGCAAGGAGAAATCCGCTGGATATGTTCTGGAACATCTTCTTACTGTGTTTATAGATGTTCATCAAAGCCACCACCATGGCCTTTGCATCCATCAGCCCGCCAAGAAAACTAAACAGCTCGACCTTATGCTGGACAGGCAGATACCTGGAGCCCAAAAAGACGAAGAAGTTTATCACGCTGACCAACACCATGATCCCCCAGATGGTCAGCAGCGGCATATCTATTCCAAGAATGACGGCGCTATTCGGCAGTATCGGATATATTATCCCCAATAGGACCAGGAACTCAAGCAAATCCCCTACTTCCTTCTGGTTCAGTTTGGAGACGAGCATATGCATCCTCTCTTTAGAGAACAGCACTATCGAAACAAGCACGGCAAGGAACACGGCCTCAATCCTCCAGCCGAATCCTATGAAGACTCCCAACACAAAGGTTATCAGGGCCGCTATACAAGTGGTGAATCCAATCCGTTCGCCGCGCATCATGCCGCTGATGTAGAGCAGAATCGAGAATATCGCGACGAACACGAACCCAAGGAAGATGACCACCGTGTTATAGAACATTTCCGACATGATGACTGTCAGAAAGCCAAATAAAGAGATGAGAGAAAAAGTCCTGAGCCCTATAAGCTCTTGCCTCTTGGTGTACTCTCGCTCTAAGCCAAGCAGAGCTCCCACTAGCATCGAGATTACCAGGCCCTCCAGAAACATCCCTGAGACCATGCCTATGGGAATACAGAGAGGCTATTTTAACTTTTCTTTCCCAGCCTTCTTGACACCGCTTATGATGTCTATGAGCTTTTCCTCGGCGTTAGAGGCGCTCTCTATGGCAGTGCCTGTGACTATCACATCAGCGCCAGCCTTCACTTTCTCATAGGCTATGCTCCCGTCTCTTATCCCACCGCCGACAATCAGCGGTATATCTATCGTCCCTTTGACTATTTTGATCATCTCGTTTGAGACAGGCGCCAGCGCTCTTGAGCCCGCCTCTAGATAGACTATCTTCATACCCATGTATTGGGCAGCAAGAGCAAACGCAGCAGCTATTTTTGGTTTTCCTCTTGGGATAGCGTTAGCATCACCATAGAACTCGACTGAAGTCTTCTGGCCTGATTCGACTATTATATAGCCCATTGGTATTACTTCAAGCCCGAACTGTTTGACAGAGTAAGAGCCCAATGCTTGTGATAGAGACAGCCAATAGTTTGAACGGCTGTTTAACAGGCTCATGAAGAATATTGCATCAGCATATTGTGAGATCCCAGTTATATTTCCCGGAAATAATATCAACGGCAACTTAGTTTCTTTCTTTATCAGCTGCACGCATCTGTCAGTAGCAGCTATATCGACGCCGCTCCCACCTATCATTATCCCATCACTTCCGCATTTCTCGATAGTCTTGGCAAGCTCGCAGACTTTTATCCCATTGAGCTCGTCCGGGTCTATCAAAGACAAATGCGCAGCCCCCTCTTTCTTGATGGCCTCAAGTAGCTTGTCATAAACCTTCATTGAACTACCTCCGTATTATAGACAGCGTTTTCAGCTATCTCCTTGTCGATTTTGATATGCTCTAGAATTGTATATCTATCTGGTCTTATCTCCTTCGCCTTTAATAAAGCTTCCACCATGATATCCTTGTCGAGTCCTATCTCTTTAGCGGTTACAGGGCAGCCCGCTGTCTTGAGCGAGTTCCTTATCCTTTTCCAGTCCTCGCCCTGGAGATAGCTCATTATGATGCAGCCTATCCCGCACTGGTCGCCATGCATGCCTTTCGACCCGCCAAGCATGTCTATCGCATGGCTGAACTTATGCTCGCTGCCGCTCGCTGGTCTTGAAGAGCCGGCTATAGCCATTGCCGCGCCAGAGGATATTAGCGCCTCTAACAGACAGCCTAAACCCATATCCGACCGCTCCTTTATTTCAGCGACGTTGTTCAAGACTACCTCGGCGACCATCATCGACAGGCTCGAGGCATAATCGCCATAATACTCGCCTTTGATTATATGGCCCAGCTTCCAGTCACGGACCGCAGAATACTTGGCAACAGTGTCCCCCACGCCGGCGCGTATGAACTCGTATGGCGCCTGGCCTATAATAGACATGTCGGCTATCAGCGCTATCGGCGCGCTGGCTTTATTAGAAACGTTCTTGCCATTAGTCTTTATAGAGGCAATCGGGCTAGCCACCCCGTCGCTAGAACACGTGGTCGGCACAGAAACCCACTCGGTGCTGGTGTTGTATGCAGCCATCTTCGTCGCATCGATTATGGAGCCCCCGCCGACAGCTATCGCCAGCGTTATAGCGTCCTCTCTTATCCATTTCCCGAGCTTGTCTACCTCGGCGTCTGTGGCGCCTTCAATTGTCATGGTGTCGCATCCCAGTATCTCTGCTACTTTGTTCCCAGCTATCTTGCCCGTAGTCTTGCCAGTAACCACAAGCAGGCTCTCATAAGGAGCGGCAATGCCAGGTATCTTCTCAAGAATGTCTTTCCCGATTATGGTGTTTCGGGGCAGAACGATATGCTTCATGCACCGAGTATTAGGAGACCTCTGCTTTAAAAAATAACGTTGCCGTTATAGACAAACGCCGATGTTTCTTAACTTATTCTAACATTACTGCAGCAAATCGCTTTTTTATAGCCCTGCGCACATATACTGTCATGGTTTCTAACATCCTCGACTCAGCAGAGGCCATCATCAAGAAGCTGCTCGATAGAGGGATGTCCCCTAGCGAGGTAAAGGACAGGATAAAGAAAAAACAAGATGAGTATGGCGGGCTGTTGACAGAGGCTGGCGCCGCTTACTCTGTCGCCAAAGAGGCTGGCATAGATTTCGAGGCCCAGTCAGGCGAGACCAAGATAAAGGACCTGAAAGACAGGCAATTAAACGTCAACCTCACTGCCACTGTCGAGCGCGCCTCTCCGGTCCGCGAGTTCGAGAAAGACGGGCGCAAAGGGACTGTTGCTAATTTGACTATAACAGATGGCACAGGCAGCATTAACTTAGTTGTTTGGAACAAGGACCCGGCTGTATTGAACGCCATAACGAAAGGCACGGCGCTCAAAATCCTGAACAGCTATGTGAAGAGCAGGAATGATTCTATAGAACTGAACATAGGGAATCTTGGCGCTCTGTCTGTGGTCGGGCAAAAAGAGATAGACACCAGAACCAATTTGAAAGATCTGAAAGACAACGCCTATAGCGAGATAAGAGCCACTATAGTCGATGTGTTCAAGCCCACGATACTCGAGGTCTGCTCAAACTGCGGGAGCATGATGAAGCCCGATTGTCCTAAGTGTGGTAAGGCCAGCGCAAATTATAGCCTGATAGTCAATGCCGAGATGGATGATGGAACTGATGTGATTAGAGGAACGTTCTATCGCCAGACAGGAGAAAAGTTTCTTGGTCTTTTAGGCAAGGAGCTCAAGGATAGGCCAGAACTGTTCGACGCGAGAAAGAGGGCGCTGCTCGGAGAAGAATATATATTCGAAGGTGAGACCAAATTCGATCAGCAATTCGACCGAATGAATTTTATTGTTAGAAGTTTTAATAAGATGGACGTTCAAAAAGAACTGGCAAGGGTGAACAAATGGGCAAAATAGAGAACATCGGGGATTTACCGGGCGTAACTGAGAGCATCGCCCAGAAACTGAGGGACGCAGGGTACTGGAGCGTAATCCAGGTCGCTGCTGCTTCTCTTTCCGAGCTAATGGACATTCCCGGCGTGGGAGAGACCATTGCCACTAAGATGATGGAGGGCGCGCGCGAGAACCTGGAGATAGGGTTCGAGACTGCTGACATGATTCTTGAAAGGAGGTCGTCTATCGTGAAGCTTACTAGCGGGTCGAAAGAACTGGATAAACTGATTGGCGGGGGATTCGAGACACAAAAGGTCACGGAAGCCTATGGTAAATATGGGTCTGGCAAGAGCCAAATCGCTTTTCAATTGGCTATAAACGTCCAGCTGCCTAAAGAGAAGGGCGGTCTAGACGGCGATTGCCTGTTTATAGACACAGAAAATACGTTCAGCGCAGAGAGAGTCGCGCAGATGGTCGAAGAATCCGGCCTGGACAAATCCTTTCTGAAGAGGATACATGTGGCCGAGGTCTTCAATGCCGATTACCAGATGGCTCTGCTGAAGAAGGTCCCAGAGCTGATTGAGCAGAACAACATAAAATTAATTATCGTCGATTCGCTGACCTCTAAGTTCAGGACAGGTTTCATCGGGCGAGCGACGCTTTCAGACAGGCAGCAGAAGTTGGGCAAGCATGTTTCTGATCTGCATAAGTTAGCAGAGGCCTATAATCTTGTTGTTTATGTCACGAACCAGGTAATGGAGAATCCGGGCATAATGTTCGGCGACCCAACAACTCCTATCGGCGGGCCTACACTGGGGCATGCCACCTCATGCAGGTTGTATCTCAGGAAATCAAAAGAAGACAAGAGGATAGCGCGCCTGGTGGATTCACCGTCGATGCCTGAGGGAGAGGCAATATTCCGCGTGACAGAAAAAGGGATAGAGGACGTGGAAGAGAAGGAAAAATAACTAGAGTATCTCTTCTGTCCTTCTGCTTATCCCGAACATCTTCTCAGCTTCCTCGGAGAGCGCATAGAGATTCTTTCTCCTGCCCACAAGGCCCTCGACTGTATTGACTCGCTGTATCGCGCAAGCCATCTGCAGCTCTTCCTCGATAGCCTTCACGAAGTTAACGACGCCTTTCTCTTTCTCTACAGCGGCAATCAAAAAGGCGCGGCCCATCGAGATGCCATTGGCTCCGAGCATCATTCCCTTAGCGACATCGAATCCCGTGTTGTAGCCGCCTGCGAGCACTATATCAAAATCAGGCTTCATCTTGAGCGCCGAAAACAAAGAGCCGGAAGGCATAGACGTTTCGTTCATGACGAGCCAAGGCGACATGCCGGTCCCGCCGCCAAATCCGTCGACGGTGACATTGCTCAACGGTATTCCCTGCTCTTTCTTTATTCTGTCCAGCATGGCGATGAGCTTGACTATCCCACGACCGATGCCTATTTTTATCCAGATAGGCAAACCCAGCTCGGCTTTCTTCACCATCAAGTCCCGTAGTTCTTCCTCCTTGATAGCGCCTGGATTCGCATGTCGCTGGAACGTTCCATCTGGGTTCTTAACGACAATATAACCCATCTTTTCATACCTTTTGACTTCTTTCGCATCTGTGAACGTCACTTCGCCGCCAAGATTTTGTTTGGCGCCCTGGCCTAGCTTAATCTCTATCGCATCAGCGCCCAGGTTCTTCCCTTCCTCGAATACTCGGGCAGCTATGTCATGGCCATTACCTTGTACAACAAGCGCACCATACTTTCCCCTCTCATCATCATACGGTTTCATTCTTGCCTTAAGGCCTGCTTTGCCATAAGTCGGTAATACGCTCTCGCCGATGACCATCGCTATGCCTGCTTTAGCAGCTCCCTTAGCCAATATCTCTCCCTGGAGATGGCCTACTTTGGTAGAGCCCAGCGCTGCTATAGATATAGGGGCCTTGACCTTGAACCCCCCTAACTCTGTCTGCACATCGACCTGCTTGAAGAGTATGCCATCGCCGAACAACTCGGGTACTATCTGCAGATCCTCTAGATTAGGCAGGCGCTTCTCTGCACCGAACTGCGCTGTGCCGAAAGGCTCCGGAAATAGAGTTCGGCCCTCTCTGGCCTTTTTGCCTATCTCGCAGACCGCATCGCGGGTGCATATCGAGCATATCCCCGCCTGGCTAGCGTGGTCTGGGTAAGACAGTTTCGTTTTGGTGACTATATCTGCATTAGTGTGCCTCCTTAAACCGCGCTGTTGGCTGTACATGAAATCCCCCTTAAAATGAGTGCATTATTAAGGCATTCCTGGTATTTATTGATTGAGATAACTATTTAAATCTGAAGCACGTTATAGGATTGATTTTATGGTCAGAGTCAGCACAGGGATTTACGGGCTGGATGAAATGATCGAGGGTGGTTTCCCTGCTGGTAGAACTATTCTTCTGTCAGGCGGATGCGGCACTGGAAAGACGATTTTTGCGATGCAGTACATCTATCGCGGGGCGCTAGAGTATAATGAGCCTGGCGTGTTCGTTACGCTTGATGAGAGGCCGGAAATGATAAGGCAGGATATGTCGCGTTTCGGCTGGGACATAAAGAAGATGGAGTCGAAGGGGAAAATGGCCATAATAGACGCAGCTGCCTCCAAGATAGGCTATCCGAGCGAGGAGAAGTTCACGCTTCCTCAAGCGGGCATCGACGTAGATAGACTAGTCTTGAGAGTTATGCAGATTGCCAGTCAGATAGGCGCGAAGCGAATTGTGATAGACTCGCTGGCTGGATTAGGCATGCATATCGAGAACGAAAGCGAGATAAGAAAGGCTATATTAAAGATAAATCACATGCTGACGAAAGCAGATTCCACGGCGATACTCACTTCAGAGGTGCCTGAACAGTCCATGGGCACTGGTCCGATGTCCTATTCTAAATACGGCGTTGAAGAGTATACGGCAGATGCAGTGATAATCCTGCACTATCTCGGGATAGGCACTGAAAGCAATCGAAGTCTGTTTGTCAGGAAGATGAGGGGCACAAAGCATATGGAGGATATCATGCCAATGGAGATAACCCAGAAAGGGATTGTAGTCAAAAGTCCGGAAGAGGCCTACAAGGTCTGAACGTTTGTCCAAAATAAGCGTTATAACTGCTTTTTATAAATAAAATTGAGAAACATTTAAATATAAGTTAGCTGTAAGTAATTATACGATTTCTTGATTGGGTGAGCTGTTGCCCCTCCCGCCTAAACGAGAGGGGCCCGATTTCTATATTATTTTCTGTCTAGTTAAATTCTTATAGCAGTACCGCGTTGTTTATTTATGGAAGAGCACGAAGTCGCTGTCGTTGGGGCTGGTCCGGCTGGCTCTGTGTGCGCTAAAGAACTGGCTAAAGCGGGCGTGGATATAGTCTTATTCGACCATTCTCACCCGAGGGAGAAGCCGTGCGGGGGAGTTGTTACCTATCGCGTTCTAGATGAATTTAAAATACCAAGAAAGGCATACGAGACCAAGGTAGACTGGCTGATTTTAGAAAACCAAAAAGGAGATAGGATTGAAATACACAAGAAAAATACTGCTGTTTTAGTAATGAGACAAAAATTCGACCACTATTTGTTAAAGGAAGCATTAAAAGAAAATATTAAATTTTATAAAGAAAAAGTTATTAAGATTTCTAAGAAAAATGATAAATGGTTGCTTGAAACTAACAAAAATAAAATAATGGTAAAAACGCTAATAGGAGCTGATGGTTGTCCTTCTCTAGTTAGAAAAACTGTCTTTGAACCGATTCCAAAAGAACACTTAGGACATTGTGCCGGTTATCATATACCACACGATCGAGAACACATATCAAAAAAATTCCTTAATGCAATGGAATTGTATTTTTTAGGGCCGCCATATCTGAATATTGGTTACGTATGGATTTTTCCCAAGTTCAAAGATATAACCGTCGGTATAGGGACAAGAATTGGTACTCCCTCTTTAACTGAATCTCTTAATCGTTTTATAAAATTGCATCCTGCAGCAAAACGTCTTAATATTCCTAAAAAAATGAACTTACACTCACACCTAATTCCGGCAATTTCCAATCAAAAGTTCTATAACTTGCCAACTACTGGTCGCAACTGGGTGTTAATAGGTGATGCGGCAGGCCACGTTAATTCCATTACTGGTGAGGGAATATATTATGCGATGACGGGAGGAAAATTAGCTGCGCAGTCATATATAACAGGAAACATCAAGTCGTATGAAACGGCCTGGGAAGAGAAATTTGGTGGTGACTTACGCCTTGCTGCCAAACTTCAAAAATGGTTTTACACACCATCAGTAATCAACAACGTAGTTAAATATTCTAAAGTAAGTGGCAGACTAAGAAATTTGATTTACAATTTATTAGTTCCTAGAAAATCTTACGATGATTCACTTTCTTCACTAAGTTCAATTTTACTAAAGATGATCCCTTAAATAGTTATAAATTCACAGTATGGATCTCCTTTCGCAGTACATTTAACTTCTTTTACATCAACATTTTTTTCAAATACCGCGCTTTCTCCCCCGGCAAAAAAACCAGCAAGTAAGATGTCTGTTGATTCATTATCTTTGCCTAGTCCAGCCCCAACAGTAGATCCAGTAACTCGTATTACTGCCTTACCCACTTGACCATCTACACTGGTTACCGCGACTTTACCCCATCCCGCTAAAGTAACTGAATTTGCCGCCCATTTAATCATATCTACCTTTGACATAGAGAATCCCTTCTTTAGCACATTCAAATATGTAATCGCACTTTTTTTCATTGCTTTATAAATTAAATCATCTCCTTTTTCCCTTCCAAGCTCATCTCTAATTGCTTTAGTTAAAGAAACGTAGGTATCTACGGGCATAATCAACATCGGATTGTTCAAAAGCGTGATTTTGCCTTCTTCAAAACTAATCTGTCTTGCGAACATCAGCTTTTTGAATGTATCAAACATTTTCTGTCACCCCTCTACACTAAATAGCTTAAAGCAAATATGATTTCTATAGCCGCTCCGCTCAAGATTGCCCATCTAGTCAGGCTAGTATGATAAACGATATCCTTCCTCGATTTATGAATCACTTTCGCAGCATCCTTGTAAAGCTGTTGAATGAAACCAAGAGAGATTACAAGCGAGATTCCGACGGGCAAGTACAGTTTGCCATCAATCCCAACCCCATCTAAGCTAATGATTGCAGCTATAAACAAGAATGGGATAATAATCATCAACGAGAATATGAATGGTGATGCTTTCGTGCCGTAGATAACTGGCAGGGTATTTACATTATACACGTTGTCTCCCAAGTAATCCTCAAAGTCCTTCACAGAAATGAATCCCGCAGCTATAAGAGTAATGAAAGCAAAAATAACAATCGGCATAGTCCCCCCAACAACTGCCCACCCCCCCAACATCGGCATCAAAGCATAAGCAAGAGCCGCATTTATGTTGGATGCAATGAACACTTTTTTCAGATAAATCGGCGGAGTCGTATAGAAAATTGTCAGAACTATCAGCAATAATGCAACCAATCCAAATGTTTCACTTACGCTAAATGCAATCAAAGCGCCCAACACATAAAGGAATAATGAAAATAAGAATGCCCTATTTTCACTTATTGTTCCTGCGGGCAGCGGTCTCAAAGGCTTATTTATGGCATCTATTTTTTTGTCAAAAACTCCATTAAGTGCATTGAACGCAAAGAAGATGAATGCAAAGGAAATGAATGGTACTATTAATTCATTAAAAACGAACTTTTGGCTGGTTATAATTGCTCCAGCTAATAGGCCACATGCAGGTATTATCAAATGTTCCGGAATCACTAATTTAACGTATTCATTCATTGTCTCACTTCATCATCTCATGTATAAACCTTATCTTTTCAACTTCTTGGGGCCATACTACTCTAGCCCGTCCTATCTTCTTGGTTCTGACCAATTCATCTTTCTCCAACGCTTTGACATGGTAGTTAATCATAGCAACAACCGTCTTCTGGCTCTTCTCAGTCACCTTCAGTCCGAGTTTCCTGGCTATCTCTGTCTCGTGCAGCGGCCAATCCTTCTCTATTATCTTGAATATCTCGCCTCTCGTATCTTTTGACATATCTAAGTACACCTTATTCGTGGAATAATAGATATGGTCGGTTTACTTATAAACTTTGTGATTTTATGCAGAAAACTTCCAGTATTATTTTTGATATATCTAAAATCAGTCCCTAATATCTATGCACATAACACTAAAAAACATGTTTCACGGTGTTTTTCTATGCTTACTCAGTTATATAATCTCGCAAGAACAACCATATTATATTATAAAAATGGAGGAATGTAAATGCTCGTAGATTAGTCGTCTAACGATTAAAACCGCATCCGTTAAATGAAGTGACACAAATGAAATACTATGGAGAATGCGCGGCGTCAGGAGTTGTTTCTGGCGAAGTAACCACTTCAGTAGGAGGCAGAGGGATACTCTTACTGGATTTTTTAAACCCCAATTTTATTCTCTCTCAAGAAAAGATTAAGGGTCTGATACTGAGAAGGGGCGGATTGCTATGCCATGGCGCAGTCCTCGCCAGGGAATATAACATACCGTGCCTAGTAAACACAAAAATCTCAAAGATAAGCGGGAGAGTAGAGCTTAATGCAACAGAAGGTTATGTCAAGACCATTTAAAAAAATCAAGAGAAGCTCGATCATAAGCAAAACCCTGCAAAACTACCTAATTCTCAAGTCCTATCTGAAGCTTGGGCGGGAATTCGGGCTCAGAGGCTCGCCATGCCCGATTGCGATTGATTCGAAATACTTATATTACTCAAAAAACACGCTAAAATTTCTGTGCAGCTTTAACTGGATTATCCTAACAAAGGCTTTCAGAAAAAATGGCCTAAATGCGGTTTTCCTGAAATGCAAAAAGGAGCTGGACTCATTTGACAAGGAGTTCAAGACCTACGCCGCTTTTCTTAGTGGATTTGAGAATGAGCAGCATGCAGTAAATAAGATAAATCTCATCGATGATGCGATGTCTAAGATTAAATTAGGCATCCCTCAACCAGATTACCTGCGCCTCATAACGCCTTCAATCAGCAGTTACACACTGGAGAAAGTCAGAATTAAACGAAGTCTCAATCTGAGCGATTACGAACTTGGCTTCAGGTTCGGATGGATGAATTACGAGTACTTAAAGAAGAACGGATATGAAAAAGCAGGGGCGTTCATCAGAAAGGAGTTCAGGAATTTTGACATAAGCCAAGCAATGAAAAACAAGCGCAAAAACGATCGGTTCATCAAAAATTATCCCTATCTGAATCAAAAGACGAAACGATTCCTTTCCAACATGAGAAAGCTCAGGGATTTGGACTGCACCTACTACAAACAGGACATGGGCGGTAGATTCAAGTCAAAAGCGATACGCGCGAAGGAAGCGGAAAAATACGGGATGGGTGCCATCGATGTGATGTGGTTTATGCCGACCGAACATAAGTCCAAAGGAAAGATTCCACTGAGAGAGAAATTGAAATATATGCTTGTTGCTAAAAAAGGCAAGATCAAACTTCTAGTCTCTGATCAGAAACTTGTCTAGCCTGCTCTTCGCTTTCTCTCTCTTCTTCTGATGGTCAACTAGGAAATCAGCCACCCGTCCAGCCAGCTTCTGTTTGCACTCGCCGCAGAGTATCTTCCCGCCCTTGCAATCGTGCTCCAGCTCAGCTAGCTCTTTGTCGTCTGGCATGAACATCTGTTTGTAATAATGGTAAATGGGACAGATAGAATAGTTAGCTCCCTTCTCCTTCTGCTCCTTGATGCTGTCTCTTCCGCCGGTGAACGCGTTCATGAGCTTCTTTTTGGCTGTTTCAGGGCCATCGGTGGTGTATATTGCAGAATTCTCCTCGGAAGCAGACATCTTCCCTCCTTTCAGACCTGGCAGGAATATGCTTTGGATAGATGCGGGCTTGTAATAGCCTAATTTAGGGAGTATGTCCCGCGCTATCCTGAAATGGGGATCCTGGTCGACAGCATAAGGTATCAAGCACGGAATATTTTTTCCTTTAATGACACTTGGCAGAAATGCGGGAACCGCCTGAACAGAGGTGAAGAAGATTTCACCAACGTTTGACTCGTTAGTGAAGCCGAATGTAGCCTTGGCTGTGGAAAACGTCAGTCTCTTGGCCACTTTAAGCGCCTGCGGATACAGGGTTTTGGCATATTCAGTATCCAGGAATATCTTGGTCTTCTTCTCATCAAAGCCAAGCGCTATCACGTCAAGCGCGTTCTCATAAGCCAATTTCTTTGTCTGCTCCAGCTCCAGTCTATCGCTGAAGACATATTTCTCGTCATCAGTCATCTGAAACCATAAATCAGCTCCAAACTTGTCCTGCAGCCATTTAGTGAATATCCACGGCATCAGATGGCCTAGATGGGTATGCCCAGAGGGCCCGCGTCCAGTGTACAAAAAGAACTTGTTGCCTTTCTCGTACTGGTCAAGGAGCCAATTCATGTCGCGGTGGGCGAAAAAGATGCCGCGCTTCAGCAACGGATGTAACTCACCAGCGTGTTTCTCTATGCGCCTCATGAGCGCCTCGTTTATTACCTCTAGGCCGAAGTCTTTGACTATCTTTGAATAGTCCAGATCGCCCGAGACTTCCCACGGCGTAACCTTGAATGTCATAATCCACTTAAGAAAACGCAGTATATATACCTTGACTATTATTTTTCTCTATATGCCATGAACTTAACAGCCTCTCTTAGCTGTTCTTTAGCTATATTCTCTTTGAAGAATTTTATCTTGTCGAAAGCCGAGAGTGCCTGCTTAGCGAATTCATCGCATCTCCTTTTCCCATAGGCGATGCTCCCATATTTGTGCATGAGGTCTATAACTAAGGTCACTTCTTCTATGGTTTTTTCTGGTCTCGATTTTTTCATTATGCTCAGAATCTTCTTCTTATCAGCCTCGTTGGCGTTGTTGATGAGATGGATAAGCATCACAGTTATCTTGCCTTCAAAAATATCGCCGCCAATCTCTTTCCCATATTTTGCCCTGTCTCCGACCAGATTTAGCAGGTCATCTCTTATCTGGAAAGCAAATCCAAGCGGTCTGCCTATGGTAGCCAGTTTATCAAGCTGTTCTTCCGTGGCTCCTGCAACCATCGCGCCTAGCCGCATCGGTCCATATATGGTGTAAGAGGTTGTTTTTCCGTCGAGTATGAAGTACACATCCTCTTCTGTCAAATCAAATCTCTTGTCCTGCGTCCATTTTATCTCAGCCGTCTGCCCGAACGCAGCCCTGCTTAGCAGATCATAAAACTCATTGACTATCTTGCCCGTTTTATCTGGTCCGAGTAGTTTATAATTATCTAACAGTATTTTCCACATTATTATGTGTAAAGTGTCCCCCGCATTAATGGCCAATTCGGGCGTGTATATCTTGTGTAGGGTCGGTTTTCCTCGTCTCTCATCCGAGTCATCCTCCCAATCGTCATGTATGAGTATCCATTCCTCCGACATCTCCATGGCCGCAGCCGTCTTTATCGCCTTTTTAGGGTCTCCGCCAAGAGCCTCGCAGGTCAGCAGCACCAGAGTAGGCCTGCCATATTTTCCCAGCCTCATCGGATATTCACTGGCTAACTTCCAATGGAAATTCTCTACCTCGCTGTACCTTTTTGTGTCGTACCCAACATACGCGGGAGCCATTTTAGCAGGAATGTACGTTTTCAACTCATTCCAGACTATCTCCCGCTTTTCTTCGAGCACTTTTCTAAAATCGATTGCCATAGAATTCACTAAATAGATATTTCTATTTAGATTGCTCGATATATAAAACCTCTCACGACACACAACGAATTTTAATTTTTGACTGTTAGCTTTTTAACTCTCATGGAGAAACTATTATCATGGTCCCAATAAAGCGCAGAGCACGATTGTTAATAAAAGAAGGAAATGGTGAGATTTCTGCATCGTATGGCAAGAAGCTGGTGGGAGGCATAGACTACGTATTGGTGCCTAGCGCAAAAGGGCAAAAATCCCAGGCAAGAATCTCAGTGCTCGGCGTAGATAAAGAGCATCAGCAAAAAGGAATAGCCACACGGCTGTTCGAGAACATTGAAAAAAAAGTAGATGAAGTCATAGTGCTGAATATACAACCCAATACTGTTCTTGCAAAACTGCTCCTCAAGCGCGGCTACAAGATACTCAGGGACCCAGAAGAGGGTTATTGGGCGATCAAAGAAAAGAAGTAGCTATCTCTTCAGCCTTAGCCTATTTACGGCAAACTCTTTGTCCAGCGAGACCAGGAAATGTCCAAGTCTTGGTCCGCGCTCTTTCCCTAAAATCAGCTGATAAGCGGCAGTGAAAGTCTTTTTGATATCTAGTCCTTGGTCTTTTGCTCCATTATAGATAAAAGTCTGCAACTCTTCACCAGACACTCCTTTTTCCAGCTTGTCGGCAATAACATTGAATAGCTCTTTTGTCTTAGTGTCTATCGCTGCTTTAGGTATTCCTTCCAAAAGTTTTACTTTATATTCTTCAGGCGCATATTGTTCGAGCCAATTCCTGCAGTTATCCAGCCTGGCCTCGATCTCTTTCTTTTCAGAAGCAGCCAAATCCGCCGGTAAGTGCCCGGTCTTCTTCAATACCTCTATTTCTCTGCCTTTCGATGTCTGGACTATCGCCGCACAGAATGTGAATGGGGCCTGCGCCACTCGTTTCGGCATCTCTAGGACAGACAGTTCGTAAGCTCGTTTGTAGTTAATATCCTCCTTGTCATTCCCACTTTTCTCTCCGAAATAGATTCTCTCAGCCTTGTCGAACTCTTCTGCGACCTGTATCGGCATCTGTGCGAAGTTGATCTCCCTGGCTTTGGATATCTTCCCGAAATACATCCAGAATTTCAGCTCTTGTGGTCTCATGATTTCAAGCATTATTGGCACTGTAATCACGTTACCTTTGCTCTTGCTCATCTTGCCCCCCTCTACCTGAAAGTGCTCATAGATTACTGGTTCGGGAGGTTCCCTGCCGAACAGCCTGACTATCTCTTTCCCCGTGTCCCAACTGCCACCGGATGCTGCATGCTCCTTTCCAAACGGTTCGCAGGTCGCCTTGAGAAAAGCCCATCTTGCAGCCCATTCGATCCTCCATGTGAGCTTAGCGCGTCCGTTGAGAATGCTAGCCTTTCCACGATAGCCACATCCTCTAATCATTGCTGTTTTAGATACCTTAGTTTCATCAGTAGAGCATTCGTATTCTGCTGTATCGGTCTTGGAGTTATAGGATAGTATCTTTGTAGTGATCATCTTTCCACATTTCTCGCAGATCATGCTTATCGGCTGCCAGTCTTCCTCTAGTGGCTCTTCCCGATACTTATTCAGAACAGCGGCTATCTCTTTTCGCTTGGCCATAGCCGTCTTTATAGAATCATTATACATTCCATTCTTGTACATCTCCAGCCCAAAAAGGACTTTGAGAGAGACCCCAACCATCTTCAGCTGGTCGAGTATCCTCTCTTCGAAATGCGTCGCGAAGTTCTTGTGGCATTTCCATGGATCAGGTATCATGGCCACAGGCACGCCAAGATAGTTCTTCAGCTCATCTGGAAAGCCTTTCGGCACGTTGCGATAAGGGTCTATATCATCCGCTATCCAGACTAATTCGGCTTTCTTGCCCTGCTCCTCAACGGCCTTTCGGATAGCGTCCCCCCTGATCATGTCGTTGGCGCTCCCTAGATGAGGTTCGCCAGAAATAGAGGTCCCCGTGACTATAATCTGCTTATCGTTGGGCCATCTCTTAATCATCCTCTCTGCTGTCTTATCCGCCCAATGCAATGTCTCTTCGTCCATAATCGGGCCTGAAGGGATTCGAACCCTTGACCCTTCGGTTTCTTCGCTCCCCTTTAGCAGGACTAAAAAGAAGCTTAAGAGCCGAATGCTCTAACCAGACTGAGCTACAGGCCCATTCACTTTCGCTTGATTACCTTCTTTCCCATGTAAGGTTGTAAAGCCTCAGGTATTAAAACAGAACCGTCCTTCTGTTGGTTGTTTTCCAGGATAGCAACGAGTGCCCTCTGTGTGGCTATGGCAGTGGAGTTCAGCGTATGAACAAACTCGCGCTTGCCTGCCTCATCATACTTTATGTTCAGCCGCCTAGCTTGATAGTCGGTGCAGTTCGAGTCAGAGCCACCTTCCCTGTATTTTCCTTGTGCAGGCATCCAATACTCGAAATCATAGGTTTTGGCTGCGACCATCCCTGTGTCAGCGCTGCACAATACTATAACCCGGTGAGGAATCTCCAGCTTCTTCAGCAAATCCTCGGCGTTCTTAATCAGCTCTTCATGGTATTTTGGGCTATCTTTCGGTTTGCAGAATATGAACTGCTCTACCTTGTCGAACTGATGAACCCTAAATATCCCCTTTGTATCTTTGCCATGTGCACCAGCCTCTTTCCTGAAGCACGGCGATATTCCGGCATATTTCAGCGGCAGATTGCCCAGCATTTCATCCATGTGCATGGCCGCTATAGCGTGTTCGGACGTTCCTATCAAGTATAAGTCTTCTTTATCTATTTTGTATATAGTATCTTCGAATGCCGACAAGACCACGGCGCCTTCAATCGCCTTTCTCGACAGCATATAAGGCGGCTCTATAGGGCAATAGCCTTTCTCAGCCAATTCATTAAGTGCGAACATCATTATCGAATAGTTGAGCCTGACCAAATCACTTTTTAGATAATAGAATCTCGCACCAGAGACTTTAGCGGCTCTTTCTATATCTATAAGGTCGAGCGATGCACCCAAGTCAACATGATCTTTCACAGGGAAATCGAGCTTCTTCGGCTCGCCCCATCTCCTGAGCTCGATATTATCCTGTTCCCCAGCGCCATCAGGAACGCTCGCATCCAGAATATTGGGCAGCGCAAGCATCAGCATCTTCTCCACAGCCTCAAGCTCGCCCACTTCTGTCTCCAGCCGTTTGATATCCTCATTGACTTTCTTCATTTCCTTTATCTTGGTCTCGTCCTTCTTCTTGGCTATCTCAAGCGAGACCTTGTTCCTAACCGCCTTGAGTTTCTCCATCTGCTGAAGGCTATCGCGCCACTTCTTGTCAACTGAAATGAGCTTATCTAATGGGAAGTCAGAGTGCCGTCTCTCTAGGCTCTTCTTGACTATCTCAGGGTTCTCCCGTATGAGTTTTATGTCAAGCATACGCTCACTTCGGCACCAGCCTTGAAGAAATTATGATTTTGTGATATTTATTATCGACACCATGGCTGGCCTCTAACTGCTTTTCAACATCCGCCCTTCTCGCATGGATATCGGCGTTCGGATTCCTTGGCCGCACACCGATAATGCTCGGGCCGTATTCTCTGACCATCTGTTGCATTAATGCTTTCTCTTTGATGCGGTGCGCATTCTCCTTATCTCTTTTAGCTTTTTCTGCCCCATATGGCCTTACTGATTTTATCTTGTATTTCCCTCTTGTCCAACCCATGTCATCACGTTATTTTTCTCACTGCATACGCATAAGCAGCGTATTCATTGACACCATTATCTTTAAATTTTCCTTTTATATATGCTCTCTTATCGCGTGTGTCCATACTAGTCCAATTAGAAGGCAATTCTTTCATTATTTTTTGATACAGTTCATCATACTTTTCGAGTTGTTTCCTGATCCTCTCTTCAGACAATAAAAAACGAGGATTCTTCAAGCCAGTTTCTTTAAGATAATCTAACGGGGCTAGTTTTATCCCAAGGCCTTCCGCATGTTTAATATACATCTCGGAAATACTCTGGAAAATAGAGGGGGCGCAGTACACTTCCTTTACCCCCAGTTTTGTAAGCGTCCGTATTAAACGTAAGGGTGGAACCATGTTCAGGTATATTTTTTCCTGCCCACTTAGAGTGCTGACTTCTTCCCCCACTTTCTTTGCTGTGCGCGCGCGTATTCTTATCATAAATACCACTGCGTCGACCGGGATTTGAACCCGGGCCATAAGCTTGGCAAGCTTACGTCCTACCGCTAGACTATCGACGCACGTCTTTTGTTCTCTCCAGACACATTCTTCTAATGAATTCAGCAGTCTGCTTGTTATGAGCCTCATGCGCAGGAATTCGAAGCACCAAAAATCCATTGCGTTCAAGGAACTCTACCTTTTTGCTGTCCGATTCCTTTTTCGCTTCATGGAATACCCCGTCAACCTCCACGACTATCCTGCCTGGAACCACGAAATCAACACTCCATTTCCCTAGCTGCACCTCCCGCGTATAACTAACACCCGACTCCTTAAGAAGAGTGCTCAATGCGTTTTCGGCGCGTGATTGAATTCCTATTTTGTTGATATTGCTGCCCAATTCTAATGCGCGGTATTCGCCTTCAAATCCGACCCTAGCCCTCTTCAGGAGTCTATCTTTCCTCCGTTTTTTATCATCAAGTATATTTTTCTGGTGAAGTTTGTATTTTTGCTGTTTTCTATCCATTAAAGCCACCCCGTTAATCGAGATATGGGTCCAGAGAGAATTGAACTCTCGATCTCGACATTGTAAGTGTCGCGTTTGTTAGGCAAAGCCTCTTAACCACTGGACTATGGACCCTGATAAGTTTTTATACATAGAATACTTTTTAAACATTAGGTGGATGCATGCATAGAATAGTCATATTACGCATAGGAAACAGGAGACTCCATCTGCTGAAATTAGCGGGTGCATTCATAGTGTTCTGGGCTGCCATGATGCTGCTCTCTAATGTGTTCCAGATGTTCTGGGTAGCAAACATCATCCAGTCAGCAAATTCCGGGGCATATGAGACTGTAGCGGTGAATCTCAACGGCATGACCATAACAAAGCCGCTGGTGGCAGGAGATGGCAGTACACAAGCAGGACTGATGCTGCCGTCGATAGCGGGCATAATGTTCTGGAGCGCGCTGCTTCTAGCTGGCGGAATGATCTATAAAGCAGGCGGGCTGATACTGCCTATCGATGAAATGGCGCAAAGCCTTTCAAAGCCGAAAAAATTAAGGAAGTGAGAAATCACACTGCGGTGATTATCTCAACATTCCCCTTGTTCTCGATTTTAGTAGACTTTATCCCGGCGATATACTTTATGCCCTTCTCATTGGCCATATCTACTAGTCGTTGCGTTATAATCCCGTCAAAGACTATCGCATGGATATCCTTCTTGGTCTCTATCTCCTTTGCCAGGTCTCGGACATCCGTTTCTACAATAACTTCCATGCCCGAAGTCAATAGGGCCCCCTTGAGACTGCCCGATAGCTCTCGTAGAATCTCCTGGAACGGAAGGATGGGCGCGCTAGGCCTTTTAACCTCTACGCGCACAGGCGTTCGCTTGTCCAGCATAGATTCCTCTGCTGGCAACGGCCTCTCTGAAAGAACTGGCCTAATCTCAGGCTCAGGCGGCAGGGACAACTCAGCCCCAACTGGCTTGCTATAGGGCCTTCTGTGCTCAGGCTCATAATCCCTGAATGTTCGGGACATGAACTGGTCCATAGGCATCTTCCTTCTCAGAGCCTTTATGATCTCTTTCTTTGTCAATTCCTCAACTTCTTTTCCGTCAGGCGCTTTCGCGACGAAATCAACTTCGGCGAGCTCTGCCATCTGCTTTATTATCAGGTCCCCGCCCCTGTCTCCGTCAACAAAGACTGTGACCGTTTTCTGTCGGGTCAGGTCAATGACAGATTTAGGTATGTTCTTGCCCTGCAGACAGATTACGTTCTCTATATCGCATTTTAGCATGTTCAGGACATCAGCCCGGCCTTCGACCACTATGATATGATCAGCTGTCTCTATGTTCGGGCCACACGGAAGCTTTTCAGGTCCGTAATATCTCACTTCAGAAACCTTCACTTCTTCCCTGACCTGCTCGGCAATTTCCTTGCTCTCAGGCACGACATCCTTAATCATACTGGTCAGGATTATTTTTGCCCGATTGACCAATTGCTGTCGTTTTTTGCTCCTTGTATCTTCTATCTTCTCCACCGTGATGTGCGCCTCGCACGGACCTACTCTATCGACGGTCTCCAGCGCAGCGCCCAAGATAGCTGTTTCCACTCTATCGAGAGAAGAGGGCAATAATATGTAGCCAATTGATCGTGCGCCTTGCGCCTTCAGTTCTACCTCTATCCTCCCTATTCTGCCGGATTTCTGCAGCTCTCGCAGGTCCAGCTCGTCTCCAAGCAGACCTTCAGTCTGCCCGAAAACTGCTCCCACTACGTCCGGTTTCTCAACCGCTCCGTCTATTTCGCAGTGAGCATAAACCATGTATTTTACTGTGTCTATATAAGTCTTTCCCATATGAATCACTCCTTGTTTTCTTCCTCCAAATAGTTGTATTTCACAACCAATTCCTCAATGTTGTTTATTCTTGCGTATCTCCTCAGATCACGCCGATAATTCAAGTCAGCATTCACTGATTCGTTCTTCAACAGCTCGGATAGGCGCTTTGCCAGTTGCCTGCCCGTCCTGTCGAAATCGACCAGCAGGATGGCACCGCCTTCGATGTCGCCCGCTAATCGCGACAATGGCTTGCCATGTAGCATCTTGATATTCTTGATTCCAAAGTACTCTAGCGCTTTTTTGTCCTTCTCCCCCTCGACTATCTTCGGTCTTGGGTCCTCTTTGAGCTCGGACAGCACCCTCTTGAGTTCTTCGAAATTCCTTTCGTCGAGCTTCACGGTTTCCACTGTCTTTATTTACGTGATAACAAAACTAGACTAATCTCTTCAGACACCGTTCACAAATGGAGTAAACAATGAGTATCACCTAAGATGATATCAAGTAAGTTATCAAGTAAATTCAATGTGCGGTGCGGTGTTGTTACCAGATCATAGCACAAGGCTCTCGGGAATTCACCCTCGCACCGTCTATATTCTGCCCACGCCCCTTTATAAAGATTCAGTATAATTTTTGCACTCAGGCCCGCCCTGCCAGATAGCGAATATAGCTGTGTTTTGTGATTATGCCCTCGGTCTTGTCGCCTTTCTTAACCAATAGGCTACCGACGTCTTTTTCCATCATCATCCTTGCCCCGGAGGCTGCGTCAGCCGTCTTCGCGACGCACATCAGGTTTTCTTTCATCACATCCGCCACTATCAGCGGATATGTATGTATGTGCCTGTGCAATGGCCCATGCTCTGCTTTTCTTAGGAATATGACTTTCGACGGGCGCAAGCCGAATGACGCTAGGCTGATGTCCCGGTCGCTGATTATACCGATAGGCTCTCGGTCGTGCATCACCACTAGCCTGTCAGTCTTCTTCTCCTTCATCATCTTGGCTGCCTTGAATATCGAGTGGAATTCCTTGATTATCTGATAGTCTTTTTCCATCAGCTCCTCTACCTTCGTCTTCCCTTTGTAGTTGTCAGCGAAATACTTGACTATGTCGCTCTTTGTGACTATGCCCTCTATTTTCCCATCGACCATTACAGGAATGCCGTGCACATCATTCTCATGCATAATCTTGGCTACCTCCTCGGGCGTGGCGCTGGAAGGCACGGTCAGAACGCCTTTTTTCATAACTTCTTTGACGCGGATTTCGTCTATGCCGCGATGCTCCTCGAAGAAAGCAGCGGAAAGGTCTGATTCGGTAATTGTCCCTATGGGCTTTTCATCATAGACTAGTGCCCTGGAAATCCCTCTCTGCTGAAATAGGTGCTTGACTGTTGCTAGGTTGTCGTTAGGTCCTATGAGATAGACATCCTTGGACATTATGTCAGAGGCATTCACCATGGTTTTCCCTCAGACCTGGAACCCGCCACCGTCATTTTCGCCGTCAGACTCCTTCATGCTCTTTTTTACCATAAACTCCACTAGTGGCTTTAGTGCCCAATAGTCATGTTCTATTTCTTTTTGTGTTTTCTCATCGCTCATTTTATCACCTTGCCATATAGTCAGCATTATCATTAAGTCTGTGCACTTTCAAGAATTTCTCGAGCTCGATATGGTTGTCATCGAATCTGAGTATCTCTGAATCGCCTTTAATCTCTTTCGCGTATATCGGGGAATAATAGAACGAATAAACTAATAAAGGTTTTGCTCCGTACTTTTTCGCCTGCTCCAACAGCTCTGCAAGGCCGTAGATGTACAGATGTTTGCCTTTCTGTCCGGTCTTCTTGCACTGGATCAGGAACTTGTGCTCCTTGTCGAAAGCAATCAGGTCAGAAGAGCTCTTGCTGGCTGGCGACCTAAGGACCATATAGTCGTTCTTCTCCATTACTTTCTTGGTCTTCCACTCAAGATTATAGCCGCGCATATAGCTCAGTGTAGTCATCCAACCAACTTTAGTTTGCCAGTATACTTATCCAGCTCTATATCTCTATAAGGACCGATTCCGAGACAAGTTATAGTGCCAGGCTCTAACTGCGTCCGCCCGGCGTCCCTAATTATAATCTTCGGTATCTCTTTCGGTATTTTATTATAGAGTTCGAGCAGGTCTTTCTCTGTCTCGACGTAAATAGTCACTTTCTTTTCCCCCTCGCTTTCCCATTCCTCGACCAGTTCGGGATATTTAGCCTTGGTCAGTTTGTAGGCGCCTAGCGAGGCGTGGCTGGCTTGCGCCGCCATCTTTCCTTTTGTCAGTTTCAGTTCCTTGACGATTACTATGATTTGTTTCATTTTTATCCTCCCATAAGCTCAAAATCTGCTCTCTGTCCCGCTTCCTCTTTTGCCATTCCCTCATCTTCATATTTTTTAATCAAGGCATTTGCTTTCTTTTCATACCCCCTAACTTCTTCCACAAGTTTTTTTAGTGTCTCAGGATTTTTTACTTCCGGGGTTTCAAATCTAAACGCCCGTTGTAGTTTTTGTAGAGGAGTATATATTATCTCTGATACTGGTTTAATTTCACCGTTATAATTGATATATTTAGCATCTATCCTAATCCCCTTAAGTTCAAGTCGCCTTTTTAATTCTTCATATGCCCATGTATGTATGCTGCCCAAATCCACATAAATTCGGGCACCAACGAGAGAAGGAATAACCCATTCTAGCATATTGACTATTTTTTCTTCTCTAATTCTGTAATATTCTCCGAGCAATTTCGATAGTTCTTCTGTTGGTGCGTTTCCTCCCCGTTTCATCTTTTTTATTAAATATTGTTCTATTTCTAATTTGCGTTTTTGCTCTTCTGCTGTCCAAATGTTCCTGTCGTAACTGTCTTCATTACCCCAAATATGTTTCCCTTTCTTCTTAAGTTCCATCGCCCCGTTCAAAATTATCTTCAAACTTTCAGGGAAAAAAGCAAGCGAGGCAATCTCATCAACGCTTTTTTCCCCACTAAATAACAAATGAAAACCCAGCTCTTCCATCTCTATAAAAATGACATCCGCGTCCTTCATTAATTCAACACTCTTCTTAGCGCAGCGTATTGTGTGAGAACCAAAACCAAACAATACTTTTGTTTTCTTCTCTTCTGTCATTTCCTCGCCTTCAGCTGGCTTATCCTGCCCAGATATAACCCATCGAGCAAATATAAATCCGCCTTTTTAGGGTCGAGCTCCCGTTTCATAGGCCCCAAAAGACCAGAGCGCACATCCTGCCCCCCGAGCAAATCGTTGAAGGCAGGCATTACTATGATTTTATCAGTCCTTATCCAGACGCGTTCTGTAATCCTGCCCCCAAGCGAATCGCGGAACTCGACGACAGGATGCATGTGCCCCATTATGGTCATCTTCTTTCCGTCAGGCGGCTTGGCATGTCCGTGCATTATCCAATATTCTTTATAGTCGAAGCCGGAAGGAGGATAGACCCGCTTGGCATAATTCTCTATATTCCCGTCGTGGTTGCCCTTAACCACATATACAATGGCTATTTTCTCCAGTTCGCGCAAAAACTCCGATAGCTCCTCCTGCTCAGGCCACGAAAGACCGGCTATCGTGTGCTTCAAATCACCTATGATTATCAGTTCGCTGCAGTCGTTCTCTTTCAAAAGCCTCTTTATCTTCTTCAGCATCGTGTGGCTCTGGTCCGGCACGTTGAAACCGGATTTTAGCAGCTCATATTCTAGCCCGATGTGCAGATCGGCTATCACCAGCGCCTTTCCTATAACCAGCGCAGGCTCGTTCGTGAGAAACTTCAGCATATGCCTATTTTGTATAGAAACCCTTAAAAATCACCCCCCTCCTAACTATAGTACTTCCAGTGATAGAATGCTGACTCGTTTTGAGGTTACCAGAATATTGTCCGCGAGAGCGCTTCAGATAGCGCAAGGCGCGCCTATATTGGTTAAAGTGCCATCTGGGACCAAGAAGATTGAGGAGATAGTCGATATCGAGTTTGAGAAGGGCGCACTGCCGCTGACCGTCGTTAGGGAATTGCCAGACGGCTCGAAGATACTTTTAGACGTGAAAGGTGAAGAGATTGGGAAAGCAGAGAAGTAAGTTGCTAAGGCGGAAGGCAAATCAGATTTACGAGATGTTCAAGGACAAGTTTTCAGTGGATTTCGAGAAGAACAAGGAAGTTTTAAACGGCATGAAGGTCTTCCAGAACAAGATTGACCGGAACATAGTCGCAGGCTGTATAGTGAAGCTTGCGAAAGTCAAAGAGCTCTAATTATAAATGGCAAATTCCTATCTATAGCGATAGCCATGGTTTACGCAACGTTGAAGAAGACCGAACTGGCGCGAATAAACAAGAAGCGCGCCAGACACTATAGGAAACAGGAATTCATGCAACTCATGCACAGGGCAGGCTTGAATGAAAAAGAGCAGACTGAGGTTCTCAATGTGCTAAACGAAGGAAGAAAAGCCGATGCTGAAAGGTTGTTCACTCATTTCAAATCCCTAGCGCGTGGCAGGTACAGGCCGCAGACCAAGGCACAGGCGGCATCCATGCTTTTTGATACAGGCAGAAAGACCGCAGAGGTCCAAAAAATACTCAAGGTAGGTCCGCAGACCGCTAGGGAGTATTATGTCAAATGGATAAAGAAGAAACCGTAGTTAGCCTGTTTCAACCACTATCTTTGTGGGCTCATCCTCTTCCTTGTTTCTTTCGAGCCTGTACATCCGACCAGAGGCGGCGCTCTCCAGTTCCTCTTCATGCGTTATGACAAAGATCTGGTCGACTATCTTTGGCAGGTGGTCGCGCAGCGTCACAGACAGTTCTCTTATCGCTCGCCTGTCCAGATTGTGTGTTGGCTCATCTAACACCAGCCAAGACAGGTTTTGCGTCAAGACCAGCGACAATGCTATTCTTAGAGCAAGGCAAGCTGTGCTTCTTTCTCCGCCGCTCGTGGTGCCTTCGACGTTTATCCAGCCACCATCGCGTCTTTGCACCTGCAGGATATAATCGCCGGCCTCATCGATGGCCAACTTCAGGTTGCTATAATCGGCATAAGGATACAATCTTTTCCAGATATCTATGAGCGCCATGTTAGTCTCTTCAGTGAACTCCTCCCTTAATTTGCCCTGCACGTCCTGTAACCCTTTCTGCAGCACCTCGAACGAGTCTATAGTGTCTTTCAAGTATTCTATCTCCCGCTTGCTCTTCTCCACCTCGTCTCGTATCTTCTTGAGGTCAGCAAGCCGCCTCTCTTTCTCGGAAATCAGCTCTTGGCTACTTTTGTATTGCTGCATCAATAACTTTTCATCCGTTTCAGCTTTCTTGAACTTGTCATAAGCAATCTTCTCTTCCTCTTCCTTATAGCCCAATTTAGCTAGTTCGGTTCGGGCTTTATCCAGCTCACCCCCGGTCTTATCCAATTCTTTCTTGTACATGAAATAATCAAGCATCTCCTCGAGTTTCTTTATCTCCGCTTCGATATCTTCTTCGTTTCTTTCTATCTTCAGGCTCTCCAGTTGGGCTTTCAGTATGCTCGCGTTCTGCTTGGCACCCGAAGCCTCTTTCAATATCTCTATTTTCCTGTTCTCGATCCACTCTGCCTCTTCTAGTTTGCTTACAGCTTTTTCGAGCGCCTCTACATCTGTTTCCAGATTCTTTCGTATTCTAGTAAACTCGTCTACCTTCCGCGATAGTTCCTCTTTATTGCGTTCGCCATCCTGCTTTTCCTGCTCGCGCTTGCCCAATAATTTTCCTATCGTCGTTGTGTCAAGTTCGGCATCGCACGTGGGGCATTTCTCTCGCCCCTCGCGCAGCTTCGCCATGCTGTCTTCTATCTCTTTCAGTCGGTTATCAATGCTCTTGTAGTTGGAGACCATCTCGTCCAGCGTGTTCTTGATGCTGGTGGCCTGTTCGCGGCAGTCTTTTAGTTTAGCTGGAGAATCCTTATCATACTTGAGATTCAGCAGCTTCTCATCGAACTCATTTAGCTGCTTCTCATAGCTCTCGAGGAACGCGGCCAATTTGCCTAACTCAGCTTCCCGCTTCTGTTTCAATTCTAGCATACTCTTTAGCTGCTTTCGCTCCTCGACTCTTTTGGCTATGTCTATCTTCAGGTCGCTTTCAGAAATCGATATAGCCCCGTACTGCTTCAGCTTCTCCTCGAATGTCTTCATCTGGCCCGTGAGTTCTTTCATCCTATTGTCTAGTTCAGCAAAAGCGGCCTTCTTCTGGACTATCGCTTTGTATCTGATGTCCGCAGCCGCTTTTTCCTTGTCCAGTTCAGCGAGCAGCTTCTTGGCCGTTTCCAGCCCAGTTCTGTCGCTAGCCAATTCCGTTTCCAGCGTTCCCATCTGGCTGGTGTCTGGCTGCGTGGCTATCTGGCTGCTCTTGTCCTCCGTCCTGTCGTTCAGTCTATTGACGACTGTGCCCAGATTCTTCCTCGCCGCCTCAAACCTGTCTATCTTCAGCAGCTCATCAACCATCTCGCGCCGCCTGTTCTTTGGTATCTCCAGGAAATAATCTATCCTGTTCTGTTCCGAATAGACTGCCCTAGAGAATAAATCGTAATCTATCTTCAGCAAATCCTCTATCCTGTCGTTGACGCGCTGGTTCGCAGATTCTATCAGCTTATCGTCTATTCTTATTTCAGCAGAGGTCTGGCCCTTCCCCCTAGTAAGCTCGCGCTTCACGGTGTACTCGCGCCCGTCGGCTGTAAACGCCATTACCACTTTAGCATTGTCTTTCTTCTGTGGCTTGTTCATTATCATGTCATCCAGCTTAATTTTGCGCTGCTGCAGGTTAGGGAATGTTCCAAAAAGGGCGAAAGAGATAGCGTCCATCGCCGAGCTCTTGCCTGAGCCCATCGCCCCCACTAGAACATTCGTCCCTCTAGTGAACTCGAATTCCGTCTTTTCATGGGAACGCCAGTTTTCAAGAACGAGTCTCGCAATCATCCTTAATATTATACTTTAAGCCAAATTTAATTGTATGTTGAATATAAGGAGGCCCAACGAGGCGGACCTCGATAGGTTATTGCAGATAATCAACGAGCCTTCGATAATCAGGTACATGCCACTAGAGAAACCGGTAAAGATGGACAAGATAGTCAAATGGTACCAATCCTCTATAATGTTCGACAGGCCCGCGATTTTCGTGCTTGAACGCGGTTCAATAATCGGCGCATGCTCTATCTCCGAGGAAGGCAAAGTGACTGTCTGGATAGATGAAGAGAACCAGCGCAAAGGCTATGGGATACAGGCTATCGAGTTCCTAAAGGGCTATGCCAGAAAGAACGGGTTATCTAGGCTTTGGCTGGAATGCTTCAAAGACAATATAGGGGCTCTCGCTTTCTATAATCATCTTGGCTTTAGCAGGATAGGCGAGAAAGGCAATGAGCTGATAATGGAGCTGAAGATATGAGGTTCCTTGCTGATGCGATGCTCGCTAGATTGGGTCGCTGGCTAAGGCTGCTGGGCTATGACACCATGATAGCAAAAGAAAGCCTATCAGATAACGAGGTCCTGGGAATAGCCAAGAAGGAGAGACGGTTTCTGTTGACTAGAGACAAAGTGCTATATCGGCGGGCTAGAAAACTGGTCAAAGCGCATTATTTCAAGTCGCTGGGCCCTAAAGCCGAACTCAAGGAGATAGTCAAATCGCTGAAGCTGAAGATTGATTTTCCTAAAAAGACGCGGTGTTCTATTTGTAATGGTGGATTGAAAAAAATCAGGGATATCTGGGTATGCTCGGATTGCGGCCAGACCTATTGGGCAGGCACGCACTGGAAAAGAATCAGATTGACTATAAAGGATATCACGAAATGAGGGTCACATCGATGTCCTCTATCTGCTTGACCCCCTTTATCCCTTCCATCATTTTCTCGTATTCTGCAGGGTGGTCTATTTTGTCGTCGAACATCACGCCGACCTTTAGAATGACTAATCCGTAAGCCACGGGCTCCTTCTGGATTGCCTTGACTTTATCCAGTTTCTTGAACTCAGAGGCCAGCAAATCTATGTCGTAATTCTCTTCAGGATAGATTTTGTAAAGAGCTATAACCTTCCCCATTATGGCCCCTCAAATCCGCAGTTCTTGCACTTGTATTTGGCAACAATCTTGCGGCACTTCATGCATCTAATCATCTCTTCCTTGCTGCAGTTCGGGCATTTGAACCGAACGTAGTCGTCCGTGACTTCTTTCTGACAAGAATAGCATCGTAGCATTTTGTGTACTCCAAAAGCAGTAGTTTATATTTTATCATGCGCCTATATAAAGATTATACTTGCCCCCATAGTCTAGCGGACAGGACACGAGCTTGCGGAGCTTGTAGCCGGGGTTCGAATCCCCGTGGGGGCGTGGAAAATGGAATCTGTCGAGGATAAGCTGAGAAAATTGGAAAGCTTCTTGATGAGTATGAGGAAAAGAATGTGATTCCGCCAGAACTGGTTAACTATAGGGGCAGCTTAGATCCGCAATTGAAAAAGAGAGCCAAAAGATATGCCAGATTAGCCTAAAGCTGGGAGGTGTGCTCTATCGCAGCTGCTTTTTTATCAGGCGCTTGGTAGATTCCCCTTCCTACAATGCCGTGGAACCTATTTCCTGCAACCTTTGCTGCATCAGATATGCTCCCGCCCTGCGCGATGAAGCCCGGCGCATAAAAGATAGGCTTAGTCCCCTCTGCTTCTATAACCTCTTTTATCTGCTGTATCACTTCAGGCTTGTTGCCAGGGACTACAAAATTGTTTATCCCTGCTCTGGCAGCGATTCTGTACATATCTAGCGCTCCGTCGTCTGTGATGAAACCGCCTTCGCTGACAGCATAGGCAGGATGAGTCATTCTCCCCCCGACGATTATGTTCAGTCCCTTGTCTAAAGCATGATAAATCCAGGCCCGTTCAGTCTCGGGGCCAGCCTGCGGGAAAAAGATTACGGCATCCACGCCGGCTTTCTTGCAGACATCCGCGAAATTCTTTCCAGTGTCAGGTATGTCTGTCCCGGCTTTCTGGTGGTCGTAGATTATAGGCTTGGCAGTATGCTTCCTAGCAGTCTGGACCACTTTGCCTAAGCCATATCCCAAGGCAAGCTCGAACCCCACCTTGTACCCACCTATCCCATCAACGTCTGCAGTCTCCCTAACCAGGCCTTCAAATTCGTCCAAAGTAGAAACGTCGCAAGCAGGGATTACGCTCCTATCCCGGTCTATTACCTTCTGCTCACTGAATTTTAAAGTTTTTTTTACGGTTTCTGTGCCATAGACCCTCAAGTAGGTGGCCATCCTCCCAACATCCTCTTTCTTTATCTCACCTGTAGCAGTCTTTAGCGGAGCATTCTCCATCAAGAAGTTATATATCTCAATAGCATTGACTATCGACACCACTCTCGTCCCAGTCTTCTGCTCGTACTCCTCTATGGCGCTCTTGCCGTTTATGCCTACCTCCTGCCTGTCGACTGCAATCGCTAGCAAAGGAAGCTTGAAGTTGCCCAGGCTCCGTAGCAGTTCGCTCGCCTGATATTTTGCATCTCCGGCAGTAAAGACGTCATCCAACTGGATAATCGACTGGCCCTCTTTCGGGGCCCTGCCAACAACCAGCGCCTTGATTTTTTCCGCCTGGCTGAGGTTCGTGGCTTCTCCATACTCCTTGGGCGTTTTCCTCGTGAAAAACCAGGGGATGTTCCTACCTTTCTTGTCCATGGCCATCGCAGTCGAGACGGCGAGGGCGTTCCCCTTCTCAGGTATGCCATAAAGGAGGTCGAAATCTGCTCCGGAATTCAGTATCGCTTCAGCATAGAACTCGCCAAGCGCAGCGGTGGACTCGCCATCGTTGAAATCGCCGACATTGACGAACCATGGTGAGATTCTTTTGCTCTTTAGGGAGAAATCGCCGCCGACCCTCAAAGCACCGGTGCTCAGCAAAAAATTAATAAATTTTTCCTTGTACTTTTCCATCCTATACTTAGTACGCAAGCTACCTTAAAAAATTATCACTAAAAAGTAGTCCTTATTTCTTGCGCTCAAGATGGCGGAAGTACTGCTGTTTTATGGCGTCCTTGACCTTGCCTCCGACAGCCTCCCCAGTAATGCCATATGGCCTGTAGAAATCGCGTAGCACCCTCTTGGCATCCCCTACACTTATACCTGCGGCAGCTAGTGCCTCTCCGAGGGTCCCTGGATTAGCGCCATTTGCCTTCGCCCTCTTATAATAGTCGGCCATCAGCTCTGCCCTGAATCTTTCGCCGGACTTCCTCTCGGGCAGGACCATCCTCTCCCCGACCTTCCTGACGCACGGGTCGAACTTAGTCTCCAACTCGCTCCTTGCCTTCCTCTCCGCCACGAACTCGGCCATCTTCCCAGTGACCTCATTCAGTGGCAACTGGGCTTTGTAGAAATTAACTAGCAGGTCTTTGCCTGGTGGCGCGAAACCCCGGCGCCGGCGAGCGCTTCACCGAAACTCGTCGCGAAAATGCCATTCTTCCGAGAGCTCTCGAAATAACTGTTGACAACCTCTTCGCTGCGCTTTTCAGCCCCCCGCCTAGCCAACCGCTCGTCTCTGCTGAGCTGAGGGACGCCGCCAGCAATCCTCTGCGTCGCCCGCATCTTTCTGAATTTCATGTTCTCTACTTCTTCTTTTTCTTCTTGGTTTTCTTCGCTTTCTTCGTTGAACTGCAGCAACAGCATGCCATTAATTCCACCTCTTAATAGGAAAATCAACCGGACCTTTTAAGCCTACTCGCTGAAATAATCTTCCAATACTTCTTTTTCAGAAAGAGTCTTTTCATTGACGAGGATTCTTGCCTTTTTGACCGGTTTTGATAGATGGGAAGGCACGAATTCCTCCTTGAGCAGGTCTTTCAGCAGCTTCTCAGCAGACGTGTACTTCCGTTCTTTCATCGTGAATAGCCTGTCGCCCTCGATCCAGACTTTCTTGTGCCTTTTCTTAAACTCTTCGACATTCTTCGCCTGGCTGATGAGCGGTCCGCCATGTTTCTTCTCCTTTCCTATCTCCAAATCGTCCAGCTCCAGGACTATCGCGCATTTCTCTTTCTCGTCTGTCCAGTGCCCGGCGCGGTAGACGGCGAAATCCGCGAGCTCGAGCTGCGTCTTTAGTGTGCCGGCCAGTTTCTCTAATTGCGACCATATTATCTCTTCAACGATGGTCTTCGGATAATCAAAAACAAGCATGACCAGATTCCTATTCTTAATCTCTTTCTTGAAATCTATCTCTTTCTTCGGCGGGAAGAAATAATCCAAGCTGGGCTTTTTCAGGAACTCGATGCTCTTCAGAATCATCTTATCGAGGATAGCCGGGCTTACAGCCGCGGCTACGTTCCTGTTGCTATCGACCGGGTCTATCACTATAATTGGCTCAGCGAACTTGGCCACATCGTTCTTGCCGAAATCTATAATCACCGGTGGCCTCCATCTGCTCACGGCCTTCAGCGTCTTTTCGAAATCGCCGTAATAAAGTATCAATAATTCGGAAAGATAGCCTGAGAATCCGTGGGTCTTCTGGTCGGCGCCATAGGCCCTAATCCCCTTCATGAACTGTTTTAACAACCTAACTTCATTCTTCTGGCTAGTTTTCATCCTCTTCTTCAGGAATTCGTTGTGCAACGGGCTCCTATCAACAGCAGATATGATTTTGTCCTTGACCTTATAACACGGAACGACTTCGACCTTGTGCCCGTCGACAACCCCTCTCACATAAGGGTGCTCTGCATAATGGACGACCGGCGTATAGCCAGCCAGCACTTTCTTCCCTAGAGCCAATCCTTTCTTCTCGAACTCGTCTCTTGGCGTGTTGATCGGGAAAAATACGAATATGTCTATGTCCCTATCGCCTGCGATAAAAGTGTCTCGTGCAGTGGAACCGACCATAACAGATTGATAGCCCTCGCGCTCCACACGTTCCATCACCTTTCGCCCAGTGGCCTGCCTTTCCCTTTTTTCTTCATCGTTGGGCACCACTTTTTTCAGCACTTTCCCCAAAACATCCGTTGCCATCAAACAATTATATATTTGAACTGATTAATAATAGTATTATGGAGCTTATTTGCGAGAGGAAGAGCGGAAAAATCTACCGCACCGATCCGATCTGTTTTTACGAGGTCAAGATGCCCGAATTGACCCAAAAGGAGAAAGAGTTGGTAGGGTTCATCACATGCGCATCGCTGAAAGGCTCTTCTATATCCAGCCTCGCAGCCCCATTTGCCGATAAGAAGCAGCGCGCAGCATTCGCAGGAAAAGTCCAAGACCTGTTGCTGCAGCTAGACCCTTATTCGACCACATTCCATTTAGATAATACTAAAGTTTACAGGATAGTCAGGAACTTCGTGAATAAAACGGCCTTAGTCAAGCACGAAAAAGAGGTCACCGATTCTATCGTTAGGAATTTAGCTGGGTTAGGCAAGCTGAGCTATCTGCTAGATGATGATGAGCTTGAGGAGATAATGGTCAACGCCCCCAAACAGCCTATCTATGTTTTTGACAGGAAATACGGGATATGCAAAACGCTGCTGGTCTTCGAGGACGAGAAGGAAATGATGTCGATAATCGAGAGGATTGCCCGATTTGTAGATAAGAAAGTCACGAGACAATATCCTATCCTAGACGCGCGCCTGCCCGACGGGTCAAGGATAAACTCGACGATACCGCCTGCCTCCCCTAGAGGACCCACGATAACCATACGAAAATTCAGGAAAAAACCTTATAGCATCGTCGATATAGTTAAGAACAACACGCTCAATTCAGAGTTAGCCGCGTTCCTCTGGATGTGCACTGAAGGCATGCAAGTGAGCCCGAAGAACATGCTTTTCGCAGGAGGGACAGGCAGCGGAAAGACAACCACCCTTAATGCGCTCACTGCTTTCATACCGCAGCACGAGCGGATAGTGACTATAGAGGATACGCTAGAATTGAACATGCACGAGAGAGAGGATTGGGTACAATTAGAGTCGAGGCCAGGCATCTTTGAAAATCCGTTGTCTACCTCAGATTTGCTCAAGAATGCCATTAGGATGAGGCCCGATAGAATAATGGTCGGAGAGGTAAGAGGGGAGGAAGCGGAGATGATGTTTGTCGCGATGGATATAGGCCATGAGGGGGTAATGAGCACCATACATGCCAACTCCGCTCGAGAGACCATACTACGGCTGCAGAGTCGCCCCATGAGCGTGCCTACAGCCTTGTTCTCGCTTTTAGATTTGATAGTCATGCAACACAGGATGCACGTGCCCACAGCGGGCCTGATAAGGCGCGTTACGCAGGTCGCAGAGGTCAGCGTGATGGACGACAGAGTATTGTTAAACGACCTGTTCATCCGCGACAAGATAAGGGATGATATAACCAGAACAGGTCTGCCGTCCCAGATAATAGAGAATATATCCTTCCTGACCGGTATGTCCAAGAAGGAGATACAGAAAGAGCTAGTCTCGCGCCAACATGTGATTAATTTTCTCGCTGAAAAGAACATAACGGATTATCTGGAGATAAAGAAACTGATAGACGCGTATTACAGCAACCCTGTCTTGGTATTGGAAGAAATAGAGTCTTAGGCTATTTTTCTGGCGAACTTCTGGTCGATAAGATAGCGTATCCCTTCTTCGAGCAGCTCTTTAGAGAAATGGGTGGTCTCAGCCATCTGGTCCAGATTAACTATTCCGCCGCGCTCCTTTATCTTGCTTATTATCTCCTTCATGAACGCGTCATCTATCGCCTCGCTGAGTATCTCGTATTTCCCGTTTATCTCGATAACTGGTTTGCTGGTCATCCCCTTCCCAGCGAGTAGCTTGGCCATTATCGCGCGTCTGAACATTACGAAGATCACCCCTGAAGAGGCGACGACTATTATTACCAGGAAATATATGAGGAAATTCGCCTGCCCTATGTATGCTATCCAGGCTGTTCCTTCATAAGCGGCCTTGTTGTTGTCATCCGTGTAAGGCATCGCATGGAACTCTGCAGCCGGCTCAGTATAGTAAGCGGAATAGGACGGCGTCTGCTTCTCGCTGTTCTGCACGTCTATGTCGGTCCACTGCCCGTTATACGCTTTTATCCAGGCGTAGTAGGTGTCTTCGCTCTTGCCTATCACTAGTCTGCAAGGCACGTCGTTCTGTATACAAAGCTGTTTGAAGTATTCGGCTGAGTCGAGGCTGTCAAATCCCGCCGTGCTGCTCAGAGCAACATTATGCAGTTCAGTGAAGCTCGAGTCACTTTTTTTCGCAATCGAGGTCACGGCTTCAATCATCGCATCCACCTTGTCGCTCAAAGTTGCTGCTTCGCCTATCGTAATAGTATTGCCACTAGTGTCAATCAGCGATTCGGACATGAACGAGAACAGTTCAGGCGGATATAGCGGTGCAGTGCCGCCCTCCTTTCTGACAGCGAACGGATAGAATTTCAGCTCTAATGATAGCGTTTCGCCTGGCCCCAGCTTGGCTGTAGTGAACGAGAGCATATAGTCGCTCGTGGGATAAAGGCCAGTGAAACTGGGTCTGAGCAGGCTCGAGCCTATTATGCCCAGCGCCTGGCCGTCTAGATCAGGTTGCATCACGACCATATAGTTCTTCGAGACATTGTTGTAGTTTTCAGGAGAGAACATCGAAAATTGCCCATTCTTTCCAGCTATGTCATAATCTAAATTTACCTGGACTGCAGCATTGCCGTTGTTTTTAATTTCGATTTTGCTGACAATCTGGTTGAATTCTATGTTCACTTCACTCTTGATGTCTATGGTCGCTTCTGACGATGAGCTGACTAACGTATACCTATCACTAGGGTTGTCAAAACTCTCCGTCGAATAAGTGGCCTGAAAAGTAGATGCTGTGCTATCTATGCTTATCTTCGGAACCAGATTGACCATAAACTTGTTCTGGAAGACTGCCTGCTGCGTTAGATCGTTAGGGACTTTCAGGACGTAGTTGTCCGTGAAAAGGACGCTATAATCCCCATAATAGCCGAGACTCTTCACTGGAAAAGCTATCGACAGCAATAATATCAGTGCCAGCGCTTTCTTCATAGGCTCACTGCATGTATTTCTTCATAGACGGGCCCGTCCTGGCCCAGGGTGCTCTTCACCAGCACTATCTTTTCAACCTTCTGGAACCCAAAGCCCCGCTCGCAAAATAATTTATCTATCCCGTCAGTCTTTTTCGCGACTCTTGCGAGCGTTATATGTGGAGTATAAGACAATTCTCTATTAAAGCCTAATGCCTCGAGCTCTTTGTCGACCAGCGAGGCTAACTGCGCTATCCTGTCGGATTTAATCCCTATCCAAATGACCCTTGCAAAGCTCTTGTCAGGGAACGCACCTACACTATTTAGCTCGATTTCAAAGCCGCCAAACCCTATAGTAGAATCAAGCGCCTGTTTAATCTGCTCCAGCCTGCATTCATCAACTTCACCTAAAAACTTCAGGTTGATGTGCAGATTCTCGGCAGAGACCGCCCTAAGGCCCAATCGTTTGGTGTCTGCCAGGACCTTTCTTATATCCTCATTAGGCGTTATCTTTATCCCCACGAACAGCCGCATACCACTATAATGCGAAAAGCAAATTTAAGAGTATCATAAAGGATTTTAATAAGCAAACCATTATACTTGTGATAACATGAAATCAGGCATTTCTCCGGTTGTTGGAACTGTCTTATTGATAGCGATAGCCGTGATAGGCGCGGTAGCTGTCTGGTACTGGTCATCTTCTTATACAGGCAAGCCGGTTCTCCCGCAAGTCACGTTCAGCTCTTATACAGTCGTTTCTGTGTACAAGAACGCGTCAGGAGACGGATGCTCGAGCCTTGACATAAGGAACACAGGTGGTGGGACGCTGAACATGAGCAGTATGTACATACGCGAGATAACGTCAGGAAGGTCAACGAGCGTAGGAACTAATCAAGAATATATCGGATATATTAACATGAGTGCGCTCGACAAAAATCAGGTCGGCAATTTTCCGATACTCGGTTTTAGGACCATGGCAAACTTTACCGGATCGGTAATCGCTTTGGGGACGACCGTAGACTATGTTCATGCTATAGGCGATGTGGATAATGACGGTCTTAATGAACTTGTTTTCGGAGCAAAGATTCCATCATCAGATTTTTCTTTAGCGATGTACAAGAATGTCAGCGGAGGGTGGGTGGGCACTAACATAACGACACAGGCCATATACATCGAGTCAATCGCTATAGGGGATGCAAATGGAGATGGAAAGAATGAACTAGTTATCGGCGAATCTGCGAACAATACCCTCAGGATGTATAGGAACAGCAGTCTATCTAATCTCACAGCGAACTGGCAGGAGACCAATATCTCAAGTTTTACGTCCTATCCGAAATATATTGCGATAGGCAATGCGGACAACATAGCGGGAAATGAAATAGTCGCAGGATTTATAACTAATACCGGCCTAGGCATTTCTATGAATTACACTTTGCGTATGTACAAAAACACCAGCGGCGGATGGAGAGAGACGAACATATCTGCATATAATGGAACATTAAGTAACTTGACAGTGAACTCAGTTGCGATTGGAAATCCTGAAGGCGCAGGGGCGGGAAACAGCGTGATTGTTTCTTATTATTATAGTGCCGTGTCTTATTATGGCACAGCATTATACAAAAATGTTAGCGGCGGATGGAATATGACTGATCTTTCCTCTTTTGGCAATGGCACAAAATTTTCTTCAGTAGGTGATGTGAATAACGATGGAAGCAATGAAATTGTCTTGAGTATATTTGTTTCTCCCGATGGCACATATTTAATCAATAAAACGGGCGGAAACTGGGCATTAACAACTATCAGTACTGACAAGAGCGAGTTTAATATGATTGGCGACGCGGACAATGACGGAAGGAATGAGACGGTGTCTGTAGATTTCTCTGGGCACGGGGCAGGGTATTTCAGGATGTACGATAATAAATCTGGCGGATGGACCGTTTCTGATATAACGCCTAGTTATATATACAATGCCGATTTGCCTTCAATGGGAGACGCAAATAATGATGGCGGAAATGAATTGCTAGTTCGTGTATCGGGTGGCGCCTACCAATTATATACCGTTATAACTGTGCCTGACGTAATCGGCGCGTCCCTCCCGCGCGGCACATACATACTAAGAACGTCCGGCCAGGGGTATTCGGACCAGCGATTCACGTGCGTTTGATGTCTGCGCTAAAAAAAAGATGGGAGATAGTTTGGCTGGGTGAGCCCTTATCTCCCCACAACGCAATTATTACCCAGTCATTCTATAATACTCTTTGGTTCGAGTTTCGAACTAGATTATTTTCAGGAACAAGAAGCCCTTGTCTTTCGCCAGGCTTTTATCATTCGTCTCGAAAAACGCGCCAGCATTGCAGTGACTCTGCAGGCTCTTGACTAAATTATAGTCCTGCTGCTCCACTTTCGGTATCATCCCGCGCGAGAGCTTCATGCTAAGCCCCAGCCGTTTGTTATATTCCGAGAACCGGTCGACGGCCTCCTCGTCCCTGCTCTCGCCAAGGCAGAACTTCATGTCTGTCTTGTCGTTGAACTCCCTGAATTTTTTCTTCGTGAACCTGAATATCTTCTCAGAGAGTTTGGCGCACTCAGAATCATACACATTCTTCTTGAGGAAAATCCTGCACGCTTCAGGCAGGCCAGCGAAAGAGACCAGATAGAGGAAATCATCGGGCCTGACATAATCCTCAGAGCCGAATTTTTGCGTCAGGAAGAGCAGCATTTTATCATCATAGAATCGTTTCATAATCAGATTCTTCTTTATCTCCATCACTCCGAGAACCAGCTCAAGACCATTTCCCATATTCTCAAAGAAATCATGCTCGTTGGCAGACTGTACCGCCACTTTTGGCGCGTTTATAGAGACTGTCTGCATTATCCCTGCTCTGATACAATCTTCCAATTCCTTGCCGGGCAGCGCGTTCCCATAAAGTAGGCCAGAATTTCCAGAATCCTGGTTGATCAAATAGGCGGGACTGGGTATCTCAAAATCCAGGTCAGAGCCCTTCCTATACTTTATGCAGATATCCGGCCAGAGGAATCGCTTCTTGCCGTAGTCTCCTTCCGTGGCAGTTTCCAAAAATATCCTCAAAAACTCTTTAGCTTCATCTTCATAATCGCCGTAGCTGTCTTTTCCCTCTTCCCCAAATGCTATAACTCTCTCGCTCTTCAGGAACTTTGGCACCCCCACGTCCAGATTTATCGTGAACGCGTTCTTCGTCTGATAGTCTCGGTTCATTTCATACAAAAAGGTCTGTGCCACCTGCTTGATCTCTTTCTGCGTCTTCTTGTAGAGATACGGGGCCATGAAGACATTGAAAAAATCGAAGCCTACGCCGCCAGCAACATACCTCTTTGACGTGAGCAGTATCCTGGCAGCGTGGGACGCAGCAACATCGGCCTTCTTCGCCGGGCCTGTCCTGACAACATCCTCAAGCAGAAAACCGTTCTTGAAGAACCAGCGCAAATCATTCTGCATGGAAATTGGGCTGGTAATGAATTTTTCCAGCGAGTGGATATGTATGTCGTTATTTAGATAAGCCTCAGATATTTTGGAAGGCAGCATCTTGGTCAGAGTGTATTCCTGCATCATCGAATTGCCGAACATCTCGTTAAGTATATAGGGCGAAGCAACTCTTTGCTTCTCGATGGTTTCAGTTATGTCATAGACGGGCAATCCGACTCTAGTATACTTGACTTTTGCATCCACCAGCTTTCTTTCAAGCAGTTTGTTATTGACTATTTCCCTGACCAGAGGCGAGCTGATGCTCTTCAACTGCAGTCGCCTGATATCCGATTCAACCTCGTCGGCTATCTCTTCAGCTACCACACGGGGCAATCTAGTTTCGCGCATTATGGAGTCGGCAATTCTCTTTTTGTCGAACGGCTCGATGACGTTCTTCGACGTCCGCACGTGGATTGAGTGATAGGTCTCGAACTGGATGGCGGCATCTGTCTCCAACCTTTTCAGCGCTCCGGCTATCTTGTCGTTGATTTCGTCGTCAGAAAGCCGCTTGGATAGGCTATCTTTCAGCTCCAGCGCTACCTTTGAGGCGAGCCAGAAGTTGATGCCGGCCTGCTGACATTTCTCTATCACGATGTTAGGCGAGATTTTTCCATCCACATTTATATTTGGAGCGTCCTATAATAAAATCTATGGAGTTGGACGATTTAGATAAGAAGATACTCGACAACCTAGAAAAGGATGCGAGAGTCTCCTATACTGCGTTGGCAGAGAAACTAGGTATATCAGATGTAGCTATAAAAAAGAGGATAGACAAGCTCGTAGACCAGGGGATCATAGAGCACTTTACCATCTCCATCGACCATAAGAAGCTCGGCCAACCGCTCAAGGCTTTTATCCTGGTGAAGATAGTGCCAGCTGAATCAGGGCAAGTGACCGAGGAGCTCAAGAAGATGAAGAACGTCATCCGTCTCTTTACTACAATAGGCTCTTACGATGTCGTCATAGAGCTCAAGTGCAAGGATATCGAGGAGCTGAAGAGCCTGACTGACGAGAACATAGGCAACCTCCGAGGGGTCACGGACATACGGACATTGGTGGTTGTATGACCCCCGAGCGATTAAAGACTCTAATAGACGGGCAAATTACAACGGATTTTATGGCAACAGAGAGCGAGGAAAAACTAATGTCGGCTCTCAAAAACATTTTTCCCGATATCTCTGCCGAGAAAAAGGACAGTGCGCTGGAAGGGCACGCTAATCTATCTCGTTTCAAGGAGCTGGCTGAAAAGGAGCAGATTCTGGCTGCAGTCGAGTCAATATTGGATGATAACGTTGACGGCGATAGCTCGCATATCGACCTAAACAAGATAGCGGCGCTCGCCGGGCGGATAGGCATAGACGAGGGCTCGCCGATAGGGAAAATTAGGCTATCTGTCCCGTGGAAAAAGGCATAATCTTATTAAATCTGTCATATTAATTATAATCATGATAGGTTTCACGCTCAGACAACTGATGGTATTGCCGCTCTTTCTTGTTATAGTGTCGGCCAGCTCCTACATCCACATCACTTCTCCATTCGAAGCCACCTATGGCACGGTGGTTGTTTCAAGCGCGGGACATGGGGTGCCCAACTATCTGCAATCAGAGAATATCGGCTCCATAGCGCCGGGCCAAACGCTCAAGCTCATTATAGACAGACAGAGCGGAATGACATTCCTATGGGACAACATAGAAGCCACCATTCCACCGGGCTGGGAAGAGACCGTTTCTAAACAAGTCTCTACGATAGAGTATGACATTAAAGTCCCTAAAGAAGCGACAACAGGCACTTACTCTGTCACTCTGCTGGTGAGCGGGGACATGCAGGTTCTATCGCCTAATTCCATAATCCTGACGATGGACGTGAGCAACGCACTATTCTCAATCAAGGCAGATCCGTTCTACGCAGTTTATATAGACACTTCTAATTCAGTTCCTTTCTCCATAACCAGCGATTCGATAGCTAAAGAGACCCTGAAGATAGCTGTCGACGGGATACCCTCGAGCTGGATCAACAGCAAAGACGTTGTTCTGTCGCCGCGCGAGGAGAGGAGGATGTTCTTCACGATAGAGCCCAAGACAGAGGGCCTATATCCTATAGCATTCAAAGCTACCAACGAGGCTGGAACAGACCTAGTATCTGCCGACTCTACGATGGTGGTCTACCCTGCGTCACTAAAGGCGAAATTGACTGTCCTGAGCGAAGGGTTCTCGATAGTCAACATAGTCCTGCAGCCTCTTTACTCACTGCTCTCTCTCATAGGGAGCGTATTCTGATTCTGTGATTCACCATGGGGCACATAGAGGAGATATTGAGCCAGATTATAAAAGGCAGGATCCGCGACAAGTTCGGCCTTCAGGATTTCAAGAAGAAGATAGCCATAAAGTTCCATCTGAAGGAACTGCCCTCTGATTCGGATTTATTAGAGCATTCAGGAAGCCACAGGGAGAAAGTCATCGACATACTGAGGCGCAAGCCGACCAGGACTATGTCTGGGGTGGCTGTAATCGCTGTGATGACCAAACCCTCTAAATGTCCGCATGGGATGTGCATCTATTGTCCGGGCGGGATAGAGATAAACACGCCCCAGAGCTATATCGGCAAGGAGCCTGCGGCCATGAGAGGAATCCAATACAATTTTGATCCTTATACCCAGACTATATCCAGAATAAAGCAGCTAGAAGAGATAGGGCATAGCTGCGATAAGGTTGAATTAATAGTCATGGGAGGCACGTTCACCGCCCAACCATTAGCATATCAGCGCGAGTTCATCAAGGGCTGCTTCGATGCTATGAACGGAAAAACTACTAACGACCTGATAGACGCGCAGCAGATGAACGAACGGGCTAAATATAGGTGCGTCGGCATGACCATCGAAACAAGACCAGATTGGTGTAAGGAAAAGCAGATAGATTCCATTCTCAATCTTGGCTGTACTAGGGTGGAATTAGGCGTGCAGCATCCGGACGACAACATCTATACTCTGGTCAAGCGCGGCCACACTGTGCAGGATGTGATTGATTCGACTAGATTGTTGAAAGACTCGTTCCTGAAGATTAACTACCATCTTATGCCCGGGATGCCTGGCTCCGACTTTGACAAGGACCTGAAGATGTTCAAGAAGATTTTCGAATCCGACAACTTCAAGCCGGACATGATAAAAATCTATCCTTGCCTGCTGACAAAACCAGAATTCGGCCAGCCCGAGCTCCATAAGATGTATGAAAAGAAAGAATGGACCCCATATACTGATGAGCAAGCAGCTGATTTGGTAGCCGAGATGAAGCGCTCCGTGCCTAAGTGGGTCAGGATAATGAGGATACAGCGCGACATCCCGACGCAGTTCATCCAGGAAGGGGTTAAAGCCACCAATATACGCCAGCTGATACATGAGAAGATGAAACAAAAGGGCGTCAAGTGCAACTGCATCCGCTGCCGCGAGATAAAGAATGAAACTCCGGTCGAGGCAAAGATACTGCGCGAAGACTATACTGCATCAGGCGGAAAAGAGATATTCCTGTCGATGGAGGATACTATCAACGACAAGATTCTCGGCTTTCTGAGGCTCAGGCAGCCGGGCAATGCCTTTAGGACGGAGATTGACAAGAACACTATGGGCGTACGAGAGCTGCACGTCTACGGCAAGATGGTCGGGATAGACAAAAAACCGGACAAAGAGCAGCAGCACCGCGGTTACGGAGAGCAATTGATGCGCGAAGCCGAACGAATATCTAGGGAGGAGTTCAACGCAAAAAAGCTAGCGGTGATATCTGGTGTGGGCGTCCGCGATTACTATTACAAGATGGGCTACAAGAGGGACGGGCCCTACGTCTCCAAGGCACTATAAGCTTAAAATATAAAATCGCTTTATATTATACTGATTCAATGTACGGCAAGAAAGTGCAGGAGCTGCTCAAGGGGATAAAGCCAGGCGATGAGGTTACTGTCGAGAAATCAGGCCGCGCCTATAATGGCGTTCTATTGCCGAGCACCGATTTCTCTGACTCAGATATGCTGATTATCAAGCTGAACAGCGGCTATAATACTGGATTGAAGTACGATAGGACCATGACTATCGTGAAAGGCGGAAAAGAGCCGAAAACCGTCAGAGACGAGGTCAGGATAGAGCTGGGCAAATCAAAGCAGCTGAAAAAACTATCTTTCAATCCGAGCAAGCCCAGAATGGCAATGATAATCACCGGCGGAACCATCGGCTCAAGAGTGGATTATGAGACCGGTGGGGTCAAGGCGGCGATGTCATCAGAAGAATTACTAAATATAGCCCCGGAACTAGCTGACTTGGTCTATATCAAGGATGTCTTGCGGCCATTTACAGTAATGTCGGAGAACATGAACTACAAGCACTGGCAGGAATTGGCGAAAGAGACCGCGAAAGAGCTCAAGAAAAACGAGGGAATCGTCATAACCCACGGAACGGACACGTTGCACTACACAGCAGCAGCGCTGTCATTCATGCTCACAGATTTATCGAAGCCAGTAGTTCTTACAGGCTCTCAGCGCAGCAGCGACAGGGGCTCATCGGACGCAGCGGTCAATCTAATCTCTTCATCAGTCATTGCCGGCTATTCGGATATAGCTGAGGTCGGCATATGTATGCACGGTACAACAAACGACGAGTTCTGCCTTTTCAACCGAGGGACCAAAGTCAGGAAGATGCACACCAGCAGACGAGACACGTTTAGGCCGATAAATGAGAAGCCCCTAGCAAAGGTATGGCCCAATGGCAAGATAGAGAAGATGAACAACGCCCATCGCACGAGATCGGACAGGGAGACGAAAGCGGACGCCAAGTTCGAGCCAAAGACAGCGCTATTGAAGTTCCATCCTAGCTCCGACCCGGCGATAATAGACTACCTGCTCGAGAAAAAGTACAAGGGGATTGTGATTGAGGCCACAGGATTGGGCCACGTGGCTGTCGAAGATTTGTCTTGGCTGCCGCATATCAAAAAAGCCATCGACCAGGGCCTATCTGTCTGCTTCGCCGCCCAGACCCTATATGGGAGGCTGGATCCATTCGTCTATTCATCGGCTAGAAAGGCCTACGACTTGGGAGTTATTTTCTGCGAGGACATGCTGCCTGAAACAGCCTACATAAAGTTGGGCTGGATTCTTGGCCATACAACAGACCCGAGCGAGGTCAAGGCTAGGATGCTCATGAATGTCGCAGGCGAGATATCTGAAAAGACAACCGCAGAGAGTTTCTTATACTGATGTGATGCCGTGATAATGGGACTGACAGGATTAGCAGGCTCTGGAAAGGATTCAGTAGCCAAATATCTCAATGAAAAGTATGGCTTTCTAGTATTAGTGTTCAGCGACGTTCTTGTCGAAGAGGCGAAGAAGCGCGGCATAGAACCGACTAAAATGAATCTGTCTGTCATAGGCGACGAGTTCAGGACGGCGGGGGGCAACGCGGCGATAGCCAAGAAACTGCTGGAGAAGATAGACACCGAAAAGAATTATGCGCTCTCAGGAATAAGGAGCCCGGAAGAGGTCTATGCAATCCAGAACGAAGTCCTGGATTTTAATTTAGTATATATCGATTCACAAAAGAATACGCGCTTCAAGCGCCGCAGGCCAGAGGACCCGCAGACCGAGAACGAGTTTTTCGCGCGGGACGAGCGCGATATAGAGAACAAGGGCCTGGGCAAAGTCATAGAGATGGCCGATTATACTATAGCCAATGAGGGCACGCTCGAGGAGCTGCACAAGAAAGTCGATGAGCTGATTATAAAACTGGAGAGCGATTGAATGAAATGGCGTAAAGAATTTAGCATGGTATTTAGCCTCGTAGTTGCAATTGTGCTACTCGATGTTATAGGCGGTATGGTTTTATCGCATGACGCAAGTTGGTATTATAGATGGGGAGTGGGTATAGGAGCAACAACCTCTCTCGCACTTTATCTTATAATAATGGAGACAGGAAAAAAATGTTATGGATCAAGAAAATAAGTATAAAGTGGTTTTGGCTATTCGTAGCAATAGCACTTGCTTTACTGTTATTAGCTACAGCGAACCTGAGTAAATTCAGCCAAGTTGTTACCTATGTTGAGGGATTCGTAATCGGATTCGTCACCTACGCGATAGCGACGAAATTGTATAAACTATAAAGCTATAGGTGTTCAAATGAAGGTCGGATTGGAGTTCCATCAGCGCTTGGCAACCGAACACAAACTGTTCTGCCACTGCCTCGCTGAGCTGACTGAAGAAAAGCCCATCGCCAGTTATGTCCGCAGGCTGAGGCCCGTGGTCGGCGAGTTAGGGGCGATAGACCCTGCTGCCCTCGAAGAGTTCATCAAGAAAAAAACTTTCGTTTATCAGGCGTTCAAGGACCATTCCTGCCTAGTGGAATTGGATGAAGAGCCGCCCGGGCCGGTCAACAGGCAGGCACTCGACATAACTCTGGAGATAGCTCTATTGCTTAATTGTACTATAGTCGATGAGATTCACGTGATGCGAAAAACTGTAATCGACGGCTCGAACACCGCTGGTTTTCAAAGGACCATCCTGATTGGCAAGGACGGATATGCTGATACTAAACATGGTCGAATAGAGATAACAGGCGTCTATCTTGAGGAAGAGGCTGCAGGCATTGTCGGGGAGAAAGGCAATGAAAAAACTTACAAGCTAGACAGGTTAGGCATCCCTCTCGTTGAGATATCGACAGGCATAATCCAGCTCGAGCCGCAGCAGATTAAGGAAGCCGCTCTTGAGATTGGAAAACTGCTAAGAATAACTGGGAAAGTCCAGCGCGGCATCGGCAGCATAAGACAGGATTTGAATGTTTCTGTGCCGGGTGGGGCGAGAGTAGAGGTAAAAGGCGTCCAAGACATCAGGATGCTAGACAAAATCATCTATAACGAAGTGAAAAGGCAGGAGCAATTAATCAAGGAAGGCAAGAAAGTGCAGGAAGAGACGCGAAAGGTCAATGAAGATGGGACTACAGACTATATGAGGGTTCTTCCAGGCTCTGACAGGATGTATCCCGAGACTGATGTCCCCTCGCTGGTCATTGAAGATGAAAGATTGGCTAAAATAAAATCCATCCTTCCAGATAAGCCTGCTGAAGTGCTGAAGAAACTGAAAGAAAAATATCGCATCAGCGAGCAGCTGGCGGACAAGCTGGTAATATCTGAAAATAGGGAGCTGTTCAAGGAGATTTGCGATTCTGTCAAGATAGAGCCGACGATAGTCGCCATCACTCTAGAGGAGACTACAGCCAGCATTGGAGCTGCCTTATCTAAAAAGCAATATCTGGAGCTGTTCAAGGCAATAGCTGACGGCAAGATAACTAGGGAAGCGATACCGACTATAATGTCAGCGTGGGGCAAAGAGCCCGGCGAAACCATCTCTAGCCTGCTGAAGAAAGCCAAGCTGGAGGCAGTCAGCGAGAAAGAGGTCGAAAAAGAAGTCAAGGAATTGATTAAAAAGGCAAAAGGGATGGACAAGACCAGGGCGTTCAATATTGTCATGGGCGAGGCGATGAAAAAGTTCCGCGGCAAGATAGACGGAAGCACCATCGCTGCGATAGTGAGGAAGGGATTGGAATGACAGAAGAATTTATGGCCTATCTGGATGAGCATCCGGAATATTTCTATCTAATCAGGGATAAGCAGTTGATGGCGCTGATAAGGGAATTGAGCAAAGGCGCGAAGAAGATAGAGGATATCGCCAGGGACCTGAAGATGGACGAGAAGAAACTGGAACAGGTCCTTGATGATCTGGAAGAGAAGAAAGTAGTCACCAGGATGCAGACCAAATCCGGTGAGACATATGTGCTGGACTTCGCCGGCCAAAAAATATTAGACTTACTAGAAAGAGCAAAAGAAGACTAAAGTTATTTGTTATTCTTCTTCTCATCCAAACGTTTGAAAAATTCTTCCACCTCTGCCTGGTCTTTCATCAGTTTTTCCTTATTTTTTGCTTGCTTAACAATCCAAAGTCTATCCCTTCGCTTCCAAATTTTGTGACCGAGTTTTAATTCATCGCAGATGCGTTCACTCTCTTTTAATAAACCCCCCATTTTCTCTCCGAACTTGTCATTTGGATGAACATGTTTATTGAACAGGCTTCGAAGTTCATCTTTGCTGAGAATCCCAGATATTCTAAGATAAACTATCCTATCTACAACCATCTTCGGCTCAACACGAAATGGATTATACTTAACAAAATTAAGCATGGCTCCTAGTTCAGACATGCTTTCTTTCTTTGAACTGTAAGAATCGGGCATATGAAAAGCAAATGCATATTCCTCCTCCCTCAACCTTCTTAGAGAAGGGTTGGATGCAATTTCCGCTCTTGCTTTCTCAAGACCTTCTCTAGTCAGCTTCTTATCGCGCCAGGCATTTCTTCTAAACCCGCTAAGTATTTTCATTTTTTTTCCACTAATTAGTATACGCTAAATTGATTTAAATACCTACCCAAACTTTCCAATTGTTTCGCAGAACTTGCAGATATTTCCTCGCGCCATCTCGCCGCACTTCCTGCATCGATTTGGCTTCTCTTTCGGCATATAATACTCTCTTAAGAATGGAATCATCTTGTCGAAATTCTTTAGTATAGCGAACTTAGTGCCAGGGTATTTCTCTTCCATCTGGTTCAACATCTCTCTGATAATATTGCGGTACGCGTATCTTGCATAAGGGCATTCAGTATCCGTATAATCTATCTTGTGCAGTACGGCGTAGAGCACGTTCTCCCGTTCTGGGCACTCTCTGAGCGGTTTGACCCTAGGGATAAACAATTCATCCCTTATAGTTCCGGTCACAGGGCCTGTCCTAGCCAGCCGCTCTAGTTCGCCCCTAAACAGGTTCATGAGTATCATTTGGGTCTCATCATCCAGATTATGGCCTGTCGCCACTTTGTTGCAGCCTAATTCTCTCGCTTTCTTGTTCAATAGACCGCGCCTGAGCACGCCGCAGTAGGAGCACATCCGTTTCTTGTCCGGGATGCTGTCCAGAGTGAATCCATATTCTTTCTTCAGCGAATAGATCTTCCAGGGAATCTTGTATTTCGCGCAGAATTTTCGGATATATGGCAAACTCTTATCACGATAGCCTTTGATGCCTTCGTCGATTGTTACAGCCACTATATTATAGCGCATGATCCTGAGCAGATACAATAAAACAAGACTGTCCTTTCCGCCAGACACGCCGACAGCTATCTTGTCTCTTTTGTCGAGCATCCTAGAACTGGCTATAGCCCCTCTGACCCGTTTCTCGAACAGTCTAGAAAAATGTTCTGCGCAAAGCCTTTCGCCAAGATATGTTAATTCAACAACAGCCTTGCGGTTGTCTCTAGAGCATTTCATCTAACCGCCTGAAATCACTGGAAATAGCCTAATTTTGTCCTTGTCGACTAGTCTCTCGTCCTCCAGCACTATCTCTCCGTTCCTGGATATCACAAAATTTTCAGGGCTAAGATTAATCTGTCTCATCAGCTCTTTCACAGTGTTTCCTTTCAGCACAACGCGCGTCTTAAAATCTCTAGATTCGACCAATATCTTCATAATATACTCTTATATATCATCTTAAACAAATACTTTTTGATATACATGAGAATTAAGGGTACGACTTCTGTATGCCCTGAATGCCTGAAGATTATTCCTGCGGAGATTTACGAAAGCAATAACATAGTCTGGATATCTAAGACCTGTCCAAAGCACGGCGAGACGATAGAGAAATACTGGGAAGACTACCCGATGTACGTGAAAGCCAGCCGATTTGCAAGGAATGGGAAAGGCATTACCAATCCTAACGTCAAGCTGGACGGCAGCAAGTGCCCGTTCGACTGCGGCCTCTGCAAGCGCCATAAAAGCCACACTGCGCTCGCTAATATAGTATTGACTAACCGATGTGATTTAGCGTGCTGGTACTGCTTCTTTTACGCAAAACCTGGGGAGAAGATTTATGAGCCCTCGCTAGACCAGTTCAGGAAGATGTTTCAACTCTTAAGACAGGAAAAGCCGATAGCATGCAACGCCGTCCAGCTGACTGGTGGCGAGCCGACGCTTAGAGATGACCTGTTGGATATAATAAAGATAGCGAAAGAGGAAGGCTTTACCCATATTCAGCTCAACACCAATGCCATCAACCTAGCTAAAGACCCGACACTGGCAGCAAAAGTCAGGAAAGCAGGAGTCAATACACTATATATGTCGTTCGACGGCGTCACTGCCAAAACTAATCCAAAGAACCATCTCGAAGTCTACAAGGCCATAGAGAACTGCCGAAAAGCTAATCTCGGCATCGTTCTTGTTCCGACTATAATCAAAGGGATCAATGATCATGAGATGGGCAAGATAATCAAGTTCGCTTCCGACAACCTCGATGTCATCAGAGGGGTCAATTTCCAACCAGTGTCCTTAGTCGGAAGGATGCCCAACACCGAACGCGAGAAGATGAGGATTACCATTCCAGCGGCCATCAAGGAGATAGAGGCGCAGACTGGCGGCGAGCTAGCCAGGGACGATTTCTTCCCAGTGCCATGCATCGGCTCTATCACAGAATTCGTGGAAGCATTGACCGAACGACCCAATTATGATTTATCGACCCATTTCGCCTGCGGGATGGCCACCTACCTGATCAAAGACGGAGATACGTTAGTTCCTATAACTAGGTTCGTCGATGTCGAAGGGCTTTTCAAGTATCTACAACAGAAAGCGCTTGAGCTGAAGAAAGGGAAGAGCAAAAAGCTTGCAAAGATTAGACTATTGCTGAAACTTAACAGCTTCATTGACAAGAAAAAACAGCCGAAGGGGTTCAGCATGGGCAAGATCCTGTTCGACGCGCTAGTGAAACATGACTACAAGGCGCTCGGCGAGTTTCACTACAAGACGCTGTTCATAGGGATGATGCATTTCCAGGACTGCTACAACTATGATATAGAGCGCGTCGAACGCTGTGCCATACACTATGCGATGCCCGACGGCCGGATAGTGCCGTTCTGCGCATTCAATGTATTCCCACAATTTTATAGGGACGACATACAAGACAAATACAGCATCTCGCCAGCAGAATGGGAGAAAAAGACCGGAAAGAAACTGAAGGACGACATGTATAGGCATGTAAAGTAACTATTTATATCTGAATAGCCTAAAGGATAGCATGAAAATATTGTCTATTCACTCGGATTTTATAGAATTTGCCCCCGTTAGCAAGGCCATTCCATCAGCTGAGGATATAGAGGGATGCGTGAAAGAGGTCAAGAACTGCCTTGTGATATTCTCTACCGTTGAAAAGTCTGATGAGAAGAATTGGCAGGAGATAGCCAAGAAGACTGTCGCAGAAATCGAGAACATAGCCGGGCAGGTGAAAGAGAAGAAGATAGTCCTGTACCCATTTGTTCATTTGTCGAGCACACCCTCTAGCCCAGACATAGCGCTTAAGACATTGAAGGAAGAAGAGAAGCTGTTGAAAGGCGACAAGTACGAAGTCTATCGCGCGCCTTTCGGCTGGTACAAGGCGTTTGATATCAAATGCAAGGGCCACCCGTTATCGGAACTATCGCGCGAAATCAGGCTGGATGGCAAGAAAGAGGAACGCCAGAAGCAGGCAGGCAAGAAGGAGTTCAAGATACTGGCTCTCGATGGCAAGCTTGTTGACCCGAAGGATTATGATTACAAATCTGGGGAGAAGAATTTCAAGATAATGGTCGAGAAAGAGGCGTTAGGCAAGGAGTCGAAAGGCTCTGGAGTGGAGCCGCGCTATATCAAGTTCGCTAATAAGTTCCAGATGGACTGGGAGCCAATGTCCGATTCAGGGCATATGAGGTATGGGCCAGAGGGTGCGTTGATTATGGACCTGGCCAGCGACTATTCCCTGGATGTGGTCAAATCGCTTGGCATACCCATCTACCATGTCAAAGGGACGAACCTGTTTAACATGAAGGAGAGTGCCATCAGCGAGCATGCCGAGCTTTTCGGAGATAGGCTGTATCAGATGGAAGTTGAAGGCAGCCAGTATGTAATGAGGTACGCGGCCTGTTTCCAGCAGTTCGCGATGATAAAGGACTGGGTCATCAGCTACAAGAACATGCCGTTCGGCGCGTTCGAGGTCGCGGACAGCTATCGCCTTGAGCAGAGCGGCGAACTGGTCTTGATGTTCCGCATCAGGAAGTTCCAGATGCCCGATTGCCATGTATTTTGTCGCGACATGAGCGAGTCCAAGAAATGGTTCACCGAGATACATGACAAAATCTATGAAGAGGCGCACAAGATAGAACAGGATTATGAAATGCTCATCAACCTCATTTCGCACGAGTTTTTCGAAGAGAACAAGGACTTTTTCATGAATTTATTGAAGGGGAAGAAAAAGCCCGCGCTATTATGCTTTTATCCGCCTGGAAAGGACTATTACTGGAAGGTCAATATCGAGTACAATATAATAGACGCGCTCGACCGGGTAAGGGAGATAGGCACGGTGCAGATAGACGTCGGAAACTCAAAAAGATTCGGCATCTCCTATACTGACGAAAAGGGGCAGAAGCAGAATCCAATCATCCTGCATACAGCCGTAATCGGCGGGCTGGAGAGATACATCTATGCTATCCTGGATAAGGCAGTCAAAAACGAATTAGCCAAGAAAGCGCCCTCGCTGCCGCTCTGGCTCTCGCCTACACAAGCGAGGATAATCCCGCTCTCGAAAGACCAATTGGAGTATTGCAAAAAACTCTCTGACAAGTTCGAAGGGATTAGGGTTGATGTGGATGACCATGACGACACTCTGGGCAAGAAGGTCAGGAACGCCGAACAGGACTGGGTCCCCTACATTATAGTCATTGGCCAGAAAGAGGTCGACTCTGGAAAGATGACTGTTCGAATCAGGGAGTCGGGCGAGCAGAAGCAGATGACCATCGAAAGCCTGTCGGACGAAATCAAGAAAAAGACGAAAGGATATCCGTTCAGGGAACTGGCCGCTCCTATATTGCTGTCCAAACGCCCTCTTTTTTCAGGCTAAGGTATAAAAACTTCTTCTGTATTTACTGAACTATGGCTTATCTGGACGACTTGATGAAAGAGACCAAAACAGCCTCAAAGAGAAAGGAGGAAAAGTCAAAGCCAGAGAAGAAAGACGCTAAAGAGGAAGCGCTTCTGCCCGAGATTTCTGAGATAGACCTGCCTGGCCAGAAGGTCCTCATCGCGCAGTACGGCGACGTGAGGATATACCGAGTCGAAGGTGAACCACTACCTTTCTATACAGTCCCTGTAATCAAGCCTACAGGACCCGAGAAAGTTCTCGTCAATACTATAAAAGAGGCGGCCACAAGGCTCATCACTGTTTCTCCCGAAGAGATTAGAGATCCAATCAGGAGACGCGAATTCTACTTGAAGAAAGTCAAGGAAATCATCAACAACAGCCCGGAATTAGGTGTTCCTGTTACTAAGATAGATTTCTATTCCGACATGGTCGTAAGAGAGATGATAGGTTATGGTATTCTAGATTCATTAATCAAGGATGAAGAGCTTGAGGAGATAATGGTGATAGGGCCCCAGAAGCCCGTCTATCTATGGCACACCAAATACGACATGGTGAAGACAAACATCCAGTTTGGTAATGATGAAGAGATACTGAACATAGCCTCGAGGATAGCGAGAGAGGTGAATAGGCGCATAGACGTGCAGCAGCCCATTCTTGACGCCCGCCTTCCCGATGGCTCGAGAGTGAATGCCACAGTCCCTCCTGTATCTATAAGCGGAGTAACACTGACCATCAGGAAATTCAGGAAAGACCCGCTGACGATGATAGACCTGGTCAGTTTCGGGACAATGAGCTCCGAGCTAGCCGCGTTCCTCTGGACAGCTGCCGACGGTCTGGGCGCAAAACCTGCCAATATGCTTATCTCAGGAGGAACATCATCAGGTAAGACGACGTTGCTCAACTGCGTTGTGGCATTCATCAATCCGCGCGAAAGAGTATTGACTATAGAGGATACGGCCGAACTCCAACTGCCAATAGAGCACTGGATCCGATTCGAGACCAGGCCTCCGGGCATAGAAGGCACAGGCGAAATCACTCTGGATGTCATAGTCAAGAACTCGCTGAGGATGAGGCCCGATAGGATTATCGTCGGGGAGATTAGGCACGCTGAAGCCTTTACAATGTTCACGGCGATGAACACCGGCCATGATGGTTGCTTGGGCACGGTGCACGCCAATTCCGCGCCAGAGACTATAATCCGTCTGATGAACCCGCCAATGAACGTTCCCACTATCATGCTAGATGCTCTCGACCTGGTCATAGTGGAGCAAAAGATAATGGATAGGAGAAAAGGCATGGTCAGGAGAATTACAGAGGTTGCTGAATTCGAGTCGTTCGCAGGAACAACGCCCCAGATGAACACACTGTTCGAATGGGAGCCCACGACAGACATCATAAGGAAGAATAACGTCCCTTCAAAATACTTGCAGAAGCTCCAAAAGTATACGGGCATGTCTAAGAAAGATTTGGATATGGAGCTGGAGAAGAGAAAAGAGTTTATAGAGAGCCTCGCTAACAGGGGAGTGAGGAAGTTCGACGAAGTGACTATCGAGCTCAGGAAGTTCCAGGGTGTTGAGAAATGAGCGAAGCTGACCGGCTGAAAAAGCTCTTCAAGAAGGAAGCGCCAGCCACGAAAGAGACGAAGAGGAAAGAGACCCAACTAGCGGAAGCCCCCGAAGAGGTCGATGTTGACACTATCTCCAAGATAGTCAACAGAATGAAGGACAAATACGTCAAGGAAGGCATCATGAAGAGGGATGGTCCGTCGCCGGAAAAGGCCACTAAATTGCGCGATATGATAGATTATGGGCCGTCTGTGAAAGTCAACGAAGGCTCCGCCCGAGAGCTGGTATTGTTCGAGAGCCCATTGGTACGCTTTTTCGGGAAATTCTACATGAAATTACAGTCGCCTATCCAGTCAATGTCTAATCTAATCTACAAGTATTTCGGAAGGAAGATTGAGACGGACCTGCAGGCGGCTGAGATGAATTACTCTGTAGAACAGTACCTGACCATGGCCCTATCGGCTACTATAATACTCTGGCTAGCTGTCCTGGCATTGTTGTTTATACTTATAATAGCGACCCAATTAGACATGCTGCTGGCTCTGCTTGCGCTCGTTATAGTGCCATTCCTGTGTTTTGGCGTGGCGATGATAATCCCTAGCAGCACAGCAAACAAACTGGCAGCGGAGATAGACCGAGAGCTCCCATTCGCGCTAAGGCATATGTCAATAGAGATTAGGGCAGGCGTCGGGATATTCAAGACCATGGAATCCATCGCTTCAGCAGACTATGGCGCCCTCTCTAACGGGTTCAGGAACGTTCTATTGAACATAGAGAAAGGCATGCCGACAGAGGACGCGCTGGACATGTGGGGCGAAAGGACAAAATCAGACGGCTTGCGAAGGATGATCTCCCACCTGGTCAGGGCGATGAGGACAGGCGGCAATCTCTCAGACATAATGATCACGATAGCAGAAGATGTGGCGTTCGAGAGAAGGATGAGGATAGCTGATTTCGCGGAAAAATTGAATCTAATGAGCCTATTCTTGATGATGACCTCGATAGTGCTCCCGGTCCTGATAACCATACTGACAGTAATTGGCTCGAGCCCGTCGATAAAGCAATATCTCTCGACATTCACAATGTTCAACGTACAGTTCCTGATGCTGGTGTATTTCCTAATCTGCCCAGCGCTATTGTTCCTGTTTATTTACTTCATAAAATCTTCAGACCCAGGTTAACGTGAGATTATGGATACGACAGAACTGCAGGAAAAAATCGAAGAGCTTTTCGAGAGAGCGGTCTCTGGGATAAAGCCGCTGGCCAGGGCGTGGAGGAGCTACGTCGATACAGTGGAGTTCTCCGAGATAAAGATAAATCCAGCTGTGCTGATTGTAGTAACTCTGATGGCGATGGTGGTCGCGTTCATCATAGGCTCTCTGCTCGACGTAACCTTCTCGTTCCTGCTGATGATTCTGGCAGCTGACTTAGGGTTTGGTCTGCCGTTCTTCCTGGCGGATAGCAAGATAGACGCGCTGGAATCTAGACTGCCTGATGTGCTTCATCATATAGGCACGACCCTCAAGACCGGAGGAACTATAGAGATAGCCCTTCGCGAGGCGTCTAAGGTAAATTACGGCCCGATAACCAAGGGGATCAAGATAATGCTGAGAGAGATCAATGAGGGAAAGACTTTCGAGGACGCGTTCAGGGATTTCGCGATAGAATCCAGGTCACCGTTGTTCAAGAAAGTCGCTATAATAATCATAGCTGCGAAGAAGTCCGGAGGCGCGCTGCTAGACACATTGAGCGCGATGGCCGAGGATATCCGAGCAGTATATCGCTTGAAGAGAGAAAGGAAATCAAAGACGCTGATGCAGTTCCTATTCATCCTGGTGGCCGGTCTGGGTGTGGCCCCGTTCGTGTTCGGTATAGTCAATTCTGTTCTGGAGATACTCACTAAGATAGGCGTCTCCACCTCGGCTGAAGAGGCTTATGCCCTGATACAGCAGTTCGATTTCCTGTTCAAGCTCTATCTGATCATAGCTGCGGCGCTCATAGTGGTCGCCTCGGTGCAGGTCAGGGAGGGCAAACTATCGAAGAGCATAGTCTACGTTCCCATAGGGATTGTGATCACCTACGTCATCTATGTGTTCGTATCATCCTTTTTCCTGAAGATATTAGGCGCCACTTGATAGGAAACCTTTTTATACCCCTAATTTCTAACAGGAATAATAACATATGGAGGTATGTTCATGAGAAAAGCACAAGGAGCGCTGGAGTACCTGATCATAATAGCAGCAGTACTCGCAATAGCAGCGATAGTAGTTCTCTTCATTACAGGGGCCTTCAAAGGAGCTTCTGGTGGCGGAGACATAGCGAAATGTAGACTGACAGCAGCAACATGCGCGAATAATATTGCAACTGGGGGCGCAACAGTAGCAGGCTGTAGACCAACCTGTATAACCTCATGCGCTGATGCATCAGGGGATGACGTGTTAAACACATCAATCGTAGTTTCTCTCACAAACTGCGTAGGTAGGCTTACAACAACTGCATTTGGTTGCGCGTACTGCGCTGAAGGAAATACGACCTTAATAACAAAATAACCAAGTTAATTTCTTTTTCTTTTAATTTTCTTTATGCTTAGTGATAGCTCTTTATATGTCTATTTTCTAACAGATTAATATGTTTTATGCCATTGCCGCAGTAGTCGCATTTCTGATAGCCAGCTACACCGATATCAAGCGCAGAGAGGTACCAGACAGCCTGACGATTGGCCTTATAGTAACGGGACTAGCATTGCATGCGCTCGAATCTTTCTTGACATCAAATCCAAGCCCTATCATATCTTCTGCTTACATGGCTATCCTTGCGTTCGCCTTCTCCTACCTATTATACAAGATAGGCGCATGGGCGGGCGGGGACGTCAAGCTGTTCACAGGGCTAGGGGCTATGCTGCCCAGTTATGGCGCGTTGGACTATTTCCCGTTCTTAGTATTTGCGGCCTCGTTCCTGGCGACGCTGCCGTTCGTTATAGTCTATATCAGTTATTTCTTCATAACTGTGAAGGCATTGAGAAAAGAGATAACTCCTGTATTGAAGCGCGACTTGAAGAAATCCGCAGCGTCTGCTATACCTATCTCGCTGGCTCTAGCGCTATTGGCTGGCTTAACTGCCCAATCCCTGCTTGCTTCAGTGTTTTACGCCTATATCATATCGTTCACAACCATATTTGGATTGCACTCGTTCAGAATAGCTAAAGAGAAAATACTAAGGAAGATAATGCCTATCAGCCAGCTAGAGGAGGGAATGATACCTGCTGAAAACATCTATATGGGCAAAATTAAAGTGGCGGATTCTAGACTTGCACGAGGCCTGACAATCGCCGAGATAAGGAAACTGAAGAAGCTCAAGAAGACTCTGACAATAAAGCTCAGCATCCCTTTCGTCCCTATAATAACGTTGGGCTTGATTATCCTGTTCTTTCTAGAAAAAGTTATTAAATAAGCTTGTTTTATATATGGTGATTCGATGGACAGCAAGGCGCAGGTCTCAATAGAGTATCTGACTATGCTAGCTATTGGACTGCTTCTCTCAGGGGTTCTGCTCATACTAGTCGTCAACATCTTCTCGCTGAAGGACGGTATAGTCACCTCAATTCATGCGGTGAGAGACAGGATACTCCAGGTGTAGTTATGGACAATAAGGCGCAGGTTTCATTCGAGTATTTTGCAGTCATAGCAATCCTGATGCTGCTAGCAACGATAATACTGGCCTATTCCGCCATGCTGTTTGCGAACAAGGAAGGGACCAAGACAGCGATGGCCCTCTACAAAGACGAGCTGTCTAATATGCTGGGATAACACCATGAAAGCGCAATTAACTATAGAGTATATGATGATCCTCGTGATAATGCTACTTCTATTCAATTCCATAACTCTCGATTTAGTTAATACGTCGATATCAGACACCAACGAGATACAGGCTGCGGAAATGGTGAATGCCTCGCGCATTATAGTGTCTGATGCAGTGAGCATCATCAGCATGCAGGGGAGCGGTGCGAAGAAGACCGTGACTATCAGGGCTCCGCTTGACTGTGACTACTTGATTACAACAATCGCGATAGACATGCAGTGCGATTTGACTTCTCCGATATATTCCGAGTTCAACGGCCAGGTTATATACGCCCTGCCTGCCGGCTCTTCTCTGTCATTCACTGAAAGTACTATTGAGAGTGGTAAACTTGGAACTGTTGCAGTGTCTAGGTCTTAAAGGGCAGGCCTCATTCGAATTCATAGTAGTGCTATCTATAGTGCTCACGCTGGCAATGGTCTTCATAGTATCGATTACGACCGAATATACGGATAGCTTCGTCATCTCGGCGGTCAAGAACGCCGCCCAGAGCGAAACATTTGCAGTTGCGATGAGTAGTCCTGCGTGCACAAACACCACGCTAGCATATATGAGCTTTGACAAATCAATCAATACAATCGTGGTCAATACAACCGGTTGTCCCGTTAGTCTAGCGAAGATAGCGGGCATCGTCGAGACCAAAATATGTGGCGCAAAGGTACCTCAAGGAAGCGCATCTATGCTGTGCAGCGGAACGATATATACTCTAATCAGTGAATGATATGTGTAAAAAATATCTTGTGAAGCAATTCGGGGGCGAGAAGAGCTATCTTTTCGTCATGTTGCAGTTCGCGATACTATTATCCATAACGCTATCGATTCTATACACTATCTTCAAAGGCTGGATATGCCTGTTGCAGATAATCCCATTAGTGCTGTTGTTCCAGGCGTTCTCAAGTCTGCGGAAGGATAACGAGTTCTGGAAAATCGTCGCAGTATTCTCAGTAATGTTTATTGCAGTGCTGCTCGCACCCATACTCCTGCAAAGTGGAACATCCATGCTACAGCCAACAGACATGCTAAGATATGTGACTTACCTGGTCTTTGCCGTACTTGTGCTCATAGTAGCAATGCGCGGGCTACTGTCTCGTAAAGAGACTCGTGGAAAAGTGCTGCTGGCTGATAAGAAGCTAGCGGTAGTTGATATTGACTTTGATTTTTTTGCAGGAATAAAGGCAGGAAGATATGTCATGCAGAATAGCGGAGCTAAAAAGGGCGACTCGGTTAAAGTAATGGTTAAAAGCGCCGTGTTCAGAGGCAGCTATCCGTTCAAGGTGGTCAAGTGAGGAAAGGGATAAACTCGATAGATGCATTTTTAGCGATAACCATAATGCTTTTCATATCATTTTGGTTGCAGAATATGTTCAATCTGAATTTTGACATTTCCCAGGATTATGGCGTTAGGATTGGTCTAAAGGCAGAGGCGATCAGGGTTGGCAACGCGATGAACACTTTCCTTGCCAATAGGCCGTCATCGAATGATTATCTTGTACTGAATGGCTCGATATCCATGTTCAGCGATAATCTGACTGTGATAATCAGTAACAAAAGCCTGGTGAATACCAATGCCAGCCTAAATGTGACGTTCAAGAATACTTTGTATACAGCATCATTTCCGGTATTCTCTGGTGTACTGTATGATAATTCGACACAAAAGGTGACCAAATGAAAGGGCAGTTATTCATCTCAGATGTGCTCGTATCGATTCTGGTACTGACAATCATAGTTGGGTTCATCAGCTGGGAATTCGAACAGATCTATAACAGGACATCAGATATAGAGTATGCAAAGCTGAGCTCCTTGGCGAATGATATATCACAGATGGCGGTAAAGAATGCGTTCTATAATACGCTCGTAGGGATTCCCCAACCTGGCGTTAATTTAGCCGGATGGAACAACCTTGTTGCGAACGCGAGCGAATTGATTCAGCCGCCGTACTCCTATTACATAGTGTACAGTAATGCAGACACGGGTCAGATTATATTTTCCACAACCGGCAATGGCGGCTGCAACGCCAAGAAAAACATCGTCAATGTCAAGCGGCTTAGGGCAGATGCGTCCTCGCTTGTGACGGTACTAGACACTAAGGTGTGCATATGAGAAAAGGCTTTGTTTTTACAATGGATGCGGTGTTCGCATTATACATTTCGCTACTGGCATTGAGCACGATGATGATCATGCTGGAGATGCAGAAGAACTATGCTGATGACCCACTAGCGTTAAGCAGGCTCGCCAGAGACGTGTATGAAATAAAGCAAATCTATCCCAGTGCCGTAATGCCCTCATTCATATCGACCACGGACTGCGCATCCAAAGCCAATATAGGGTCGGCCATGAGCGTCTATTACGGAGATATAGGGGCAGCAAACTGGAACTCGAAGTCAAACGTCTATATAGGAAATACGATGGTGTGTGTAAATGACTAAAGCATTCCTCTATTCAGGAGTAGTATTCCTGTTAATGACCTGCATCCTCATCTCGACAAACTATCTCTTCATCACAAAGCAGAATATCAAACAGTCAGAGATAACTAATATGGAGATAGACTCAGTGTTCAATACGGCTTCTGATGCGCTGGATGTGATTGCCAGGACGAATAATAATACGATTGCAGATGCCATGTCCGACGCCGCTTTCGACGCAATTAAGGCAACAGGCAACGGCGGGGCGAGCGCAGTATGCAGCAAGCTTGCGGCAGGCGGAGCCAATGATATTTCATTAAAAGCCTCCAGCTACATCGACACCACGCTGGCTCAGGTCAATTCCCTTGTCCAGCCCACGACTATAACCTATTCAAAGACCCTCACTATCGACTCGTCGCAGTGCGCCGGCGGAACGATAAAACTGATAGCGTCTCTGCCGTTGAATGTCTCGCGAAGCACATCTTCAACTATACTCTCTAATCAGGTCATCTCGACGACCAAGACCATGCTAATCACCTTCGCCACGAACACCTATCGCATACGCATATCTGATTCAGTCTATAACTTGGCACAATATGAATTTGACAAACAGGTGAGTTGTTCGGGAGTTAATTCCTGCACACCGCTTTAACCGGCATTAACCTTTTTCTTTCGGAAAACCGATTTAAAAGGCGCCATCGCAAACCGCCTGATGGACCTTGTTTCTCTTCGTAGGTTCTCCCTAATCGCCGCTATCATAGGCCTGGTTCTTATACAGCTATGTAGCCCCGCGCAGCTCGCGGCAAAAAGCTCTATATCAAAGCTGCAAAAGAACTGCTTCGGCTCTGTAGAGATTGAAGGCACGGTAACAAAGCTGACGTATTCCTCAAATGCCGGCCTGACCGCTGAGCTGACCCAAAACAAATCGAAGATAATGGTATTCTTGAGGGACTGGCTCGTCGAGAAAGGGGACAATATATCGATATCCGGCAAGGCGAGCAAATTCTCGAACCAATGCTGGCTATTCCCGGATAAGGTGGAGTCTAGATGATTGATATCCTGTTCTGTTTTCTAGGCATTGGGCTCGGTCTTGCGATGGGCATGGTCCCTGGAATGCATATAAACAACTTCCTTCCGTTCTTTTCCGCGCTAGCTCTGTCAAACCAGCAGTTCTTTTTCCTGGTGATAGCGATGTCCATGTCCTATGTGTTTTCTAGTCTTTTCCCATCGATACTGCTCGGAATACCTAACGAAGACACCGCTCTTACAGTCTTGCCTGGTCACAGACTGGCGTTGGAAGGGAATGCCTATTCTTCGCTGGTCATCTCACTTATTAGTGGTTTTCTGGTTATTTTCATCTCAGCGCCATTTCTGATAGTATTTCTCAAATTCCTTCCGTTGCTATATCCAATCGCACAGCAGATTATTCCATACTTTTTGCTGGTGCTTCTGGCATTCATGATATTCTCGGACAATAAATCGGCAATCATAGTCGTAGCGCTTTCTTCAATTTTAGGTTTCCTGACATTCAATTTCAATCTCTTGCTGCCATTGCTCAGCGGGTTTTTTGGAGTCAGCACGATGATAATCTCGCTGTCAAGCACAGGCAGAATCCCGCCGCAAACCATGAAGTTCAACAGCAAACTATCTCTATCGAATATTTCATCCATATCTTTCATGGCTTGTTTCCTCAGCGCAATCTTCGGATTTATCCCGGCGATATCCTCGTCTATAGTCGGGACCATGGGCAGTTATGTGAGAAAGCTAAATTCAGAGGAATTCCTTGCTCTAACCAGCGGAACTAACGTAGCATATATGGTCTATTCTTTTTTCGCGCTCCTCCTGATAGGCAAGACGAGGAGCGGCAGCGCGGTCTTCCTCTCCCAGATATTCGAGAGCGAGAGCATATTCTTCGTCTTCGGGATAGTCCTATTGTCAAGCGCCATTTCTTTCATAATCTGCCTGACGCTTTCCAAGCGGTTCGTCAAATTCTACAAGAGATTCAACTACCGCAAGCTCTCGCTGGCCTCCATCCTTTTCGTGGTCCTGATAAACTTCGCACTATCTGGATTATTCGGGCTTCTGGTGCTGTTCACCTCGACCTCGTTAGGCCTATTGGCTAATTCTCTACAGGTTAGGCGCACCGCTTGCATGGCCTGCCTGATAGCACCGACGATAGCAGTTCTTTTATAGGCTATACGCCAAATATTCACATGGAAACGGATATACTGGTGTTCGGCGACAGCATAGCCTACGGCGCCTGGGACAAAGAGGGCGGTTGGGTCAGCAGACTAAAAGAGTTTTCACACAAGAAAGCGCAGCCGTCATCTGATTTTTACACGCTGGTCTATAATCTGTCAGTATCCGGAGAGACAACGGAAGATCTGCTGGAGCGTTTCGACTCAGAGGCAGCACAACGGGCCACAGAGAACACAATCATAGTATTCGCCATAGGCATAAACGATCTGCAGTTCATAGAGTCTGGGCACGACAGCGGCAAAACACTGGCCCGCTTCAAGGACAACATAACTAGACTGGTCAAGACAGCTCACCGCATGTCGAGCAAAGTTTTTTTCGTAGGTCTCACGCCGCTTGACGAGAAAGAGACGCACTCGCTTGCGAGCGACGGTGAAAATCCCTATACCAACGAGAACATCAGAGCCCTCAACAAGATAATCGAGGGGGTTTGCTCAAAAGAAAAAGCCAAGTTCATAGATATCTTCAGCAGTTTCATGAAAAAAGGGCACGAAAAACTGCTGGAAGATGGGCTTCATCCGAATTCTGACGGCCATAGACTCATCTTCAAGCTCGTCAAAGAGGCGCTTGTCAAAAGCAAGGCAATCTGATTACATGCAAATAAAAAGAGGCCTTATGGAGGCTGTTCTGGAATTATGCAGAAATGCGCACCCTAACGAAGTTGGCGGGTTACTGTTGGGCAAGAAGATAGTCGATGATTATGTGATAGTGCCTGGCAAATTCTATAATTTCTCCATCTATGTCCGAATGGATCAATTGCCTATCTACCCTGACCTCTATGGTACGTTCCATTCCCACCCCACGCCGAACAATAACGCGTCGAAAGCAGACTTGGACTTTTTCGGCAGGCTGGGCAAAGAGCACATCATTTTCGCATATCCCTATACTTTAAATAGTTTTCAGGCATATGATAGTCTTGGAAAGAAAACGCAAGTGAAAATCGTATGAAAAAGATACTGTTCCTGTTGTTGGACGGGTTGGGCGACGTAAGTTATAGCGAATTGGGCAACAAGACGCCGCTAGAGGCAGCCAAGACGCCTGTTTTAGACAGTTTGGCGTTCAACGGTTACTGCGGAAAACTTATCCCCCTCGGTTTCGACAAATATGTCCCATTGAGCGATGCCTCCCTAATGACTTTTTCTAATTTTGGTTATGATGTAAGAAAAATTAAACCGAATAGAGGATCCGTAGAGGCGGTGGGAGCAGGCATAAAGATAAAAAATGGAGACCTCTGCGCCAGAACTAATTTTGCAATAGTCGACAAGAATTGGAGAATATTGGATATGAGGGCAGGGCGACTGAAAACGAAAGAAGGTAAAAGAATGGCGAAGAAAGTCAATCGGATTAAATTTTATGCCCCATTCAAGTTTGTTGCGACCTATGAACACCGTGGGGTTCTAGTCTTTTTTGGAAATTTCTCTGATAAAATACCCATTCCCGATCCACACATGCCGATGAAAAAAGTCAGAAAGTCGTCTAAAATGCTTAACGATTTTATGAGCCTGGTCTATAATGCCCTAAAAGGGGATAAAGCCAACTTCCTTTTGATGCGTGGTCTGGGCTCAAAACTGCCGAAAGTCAAAAAATTCGGATTCAAAGCATGCGCTATAGGAGTCGGCGACAAACCGCTTGACAGAGGAATCGCGATTCTGATTGGAATAAAAACACTGCACTTTCCGCGGGAAAAAGAAATGACTTCTTCGCATAAGCGAGCGATAGATAAAGCTTTCAATAGATTTGACTTCGTATTTGTACCATTTAAGGAAACAGACGTACCCGGTCATGACGGAGACTGCAGGAGAAAAGTGAAAGAAATAGAACTGGTTGACAAATTCATCGGAACACTTGATTTGAAAGACAAGCTGATTGTAGTCACAACAGACCATCGTACGGTCTGCAAAAAAAGAGTACATACAAAAGGTTCAATCCCCACCATGGTCTCATTTGGCCCGTCGAAACGGAAGAGAAAATTCGGCGAGAGATACTGTGTAGATTTCAAGATTCCCTCTTACAAGCTTATTGATTATATCAGAGTTCTAAACAAATAGCACCATTAATGCGTTCTAAGCTCAATTTCTTTGTCTATAATATCTCTTCTCTCTCTTAGCTTCTTTGTCAAGTCTCCTAAAGAAGTTATACGGCTTAACTTTAGTATATCTAAGCGGTCTACGCGTTTTTGTATATCATGCCTTATTTTCTGTAAAGCATCTAACTGTATATGTCTGACACTTAGGCTGTTTATATCGTCTATAAATTCATATCTTCCATTTTCTATTTCCTTATTCTGTTCTTTAATCCACTTGTTAATCTCATCTGCTGCGAGACCGGCTCGCTGTGGCAAAAGAAGTTCGTTCGCTTTAACTTCCTCAATTGCTGCTTTGAGTAGGGTTATTGAAAAATGTTCTTTTTCTGGCAGCATAAGCGCCGTTGGTCCTCTTTTTACAATAGGATATTTCAATGGACGCCATTCATACTTTCTCTCGATAAGATTAATTATTTCACCTTCTGGACTTATTGACCTCTTTTTCAAGATGCGTCGTCTTACCATATTATCACTTTATTCTCTATCTAGCATATCCTCAAGCTTCTTTTTTTCTCCCCTGAGTTGCTTGCAATGTTCTCTGTATTTTTCCAGCTCTTTCTGGTCTTTCTTCGATTTTTCAAGTGTGCTGAGTTTGTGACCAACCTCATTGAGTGTTTCATCTAGCCACTGTATCTCCCTACGTCTCTCTCGATTTTCAGGAGTGTTTTTAACATGCCTACTCTTCTTCGTAATGTTAAAAATAAGTCCACCGCTTATGCCTTCTCTTATAACGGGCTCGACCTGCTTCAAATGTTTATTTTCCTCTGCTAATCCTCTCAATAGGGTGTAAGGGTTAAGTCTCTTGCCTTTTGTCATAATCCCACTGATAAGATTACTCGCTGTCGATTTAAAAGCGTTGCCAAAGAACTAGTCTACTCGACTTCCAGCGATTTAATCAGTTGTTCCCGCTTTTTCCTCAATTCCTCTTCTTCCATTTTATGCTTGTTTTTGAACTCCTCGGTGGAGGCGGCCATCCTGCTTAGAATAGCATTTCTCGTCTTCTTTTCTATCTCTTGTATTTGTCTTTGGATTAGCTTATTTTCAGGAGTATTTTTGATTATAACGAGTTGTTTGCCCTTAATCGGAATGCTGCGCACGCGAGAGCTCCTAATGAACGGCTGTTCCCTTCGTCGCAGACGTATCTTGTCCATTAGACCAACTCATTCACATTTTCTTTCCCGTTTCTTCAGCACTCTGTCAAGCGCAATAATATACTCTTCTGGGTCAGAATATCTTTTTCTGCTAGGCAGCTTTGGCCAGTCACTTATTCTAATTGCGGGTCGTTTTATTTTTGGCATATTTCTAATTACTCTCCATCAACTTAAAAATGTTGCTAGATATTCTTCCGGGCTTTTGCCATTGCTTTTAGCCAATTTCCTGATTGCCTTGTCCACCCCAGAGCCGTATTGCGTCGCTTTCTTCGGCCGGTTATAGATGAATTCAGGCACGCCGATATCTTTAGCAATCTTTCTCAATAACAATTTATCCTGTTTGTCATTTATTTTATATCTTGGATGGACGCGCATCACTTTTTTTATCAGGTCGAAATCCAGCAACGGGCTCCTAATCTCTTTGCCATTCCTTCCGGCTATCAAGCAATCTCTATATTTGTCCTTCCAGCCTATCTGGTATAGCCCTTCCCAGAGTTTTTTCTGCAAATCCTGCCAGTCATCGAATTTCTTGAACTTGGCATAGCCCACAAAAAGCTCCTCGCCGCCGAAACCCCCCAACAGCCTGTTTTGTTCAGCGATTTCGCATGCAGCATAGATAGGTATCCCGACACCTATTTTCATTATATTGGCCTCTTTTATAGCAGAGACCACTTTTTTGATGTAGTTGGGTATCTCCTCATATCTTATCATTCTGGTCTTATGCTCCAGCTTCATCTCTTTCGCAGCCATTACAGCAGCGTCCATGTCCTGCGAGCCTTCCATCGCAGCAGTATAACAAGTCACGTCAGCGAACTGTCTGGCCACCTGAGCAATTACAACAGAATCGACCCCGCCAGAGAATAGAATGCCTATCTTTTTTTCTCCGCTGATACACTTTTTAACTGACGTAAATAGCTGCTCGTTGACTTCATCATAGAGCTCGTCATCGCCAAAATCAGTGGGAAGCTTTTTCATCTCCTCATTGAACTCGTTGATATAGCTCTCAATAGAGGTCATAATAGTATTCGCCTTTCTCCTTCTGCTCTTTGTCTTTTTGCGAGCCAGGCTTGTTCACGCGGGGCCGCTTGCTTGTCTCATCCCGCCTGAAAGTCATATCCATTCCCTTAAGGAACTGGTTCATCCCGTCTTTCATCTCCATCGGTTTGCTCGCATGGCCATTAGCGCCAGGCGTTCCCTCAAAAGTCATTATCCGGTTAGAGACAAGGTCCTGGAAAACTATGTCGTGATCAACAACCAGCGTGGTCATCTCCTTCTTCTCCGTGAGCCGCTTGATCAGATGGGCCAATCTGAATCGCTGTTCTATATCCAGGAAGGCGCTGGGCTCATCAAGCAAGCAGACATCGCAGACATTGGAGAGCGCCGTGGCTATTGCCACTCGCTGCAGCTCCCCGCCAGAAAGAGAATCAACATCTTTCATGAACAAATCTTCGATTATCGGCTTTATCTCTATGTCAAACAGCTCGCGGTCGATGTTCTTCTGGGAATCTATGAACTCCAGCACCGAACCGTCGAACGTTATATCTATATATTGCGGCTTATAGGAAACGCGAACGTTGAAATGCAAATCGCCCTCATCTGGTTTTTCGATGCCCGCCAGTACTTTTATGTAAGTGGATTTTCCTATGGCGTTAGGCCCGAATATACCTACGACTTCGCCTCTCCTGAGCTCGCCTGCCTCTGCATCCAACTCAAATGTTTTGTATTTTTTCACAAAGCTGCCATAAGAATAGGTTTTCTTGCCTTTCCACTCGGAGCTGGGCGGCTTGACCTCGAACTTTATCGAATGGTCCCTTATTTTCATGTTCTCAGCGCGCAAAAAGCCGTCAAGATACTCGTTTATCCCGCCCCTGGACGCCTTCAGGGAAGAGACTATGCCGTAGACGCCAGACGCCCCATAGAGCACATATATATAATCAGTAAGATAATCGAGCAGCGCCAGATCGTGCTCGACAATGAAAACACTAGATTCGTCGCCCAGTTCCCTGATGACTTTAGCAACGTTCATCCTCTGTCTTATATCGAGGAAGCTGGAAGGTTCGTCGAAGAAATAGAAATCCGCTTTCTTGGCAAGCGTGGCTATGATAGCTACTCGTTGCAGCTCCCCTCCAGATATCTCGCTCAGTTTCTTGTCCCAGATGCCCTCGACCTCGAACTCTTTCATGAGCTGTTTGACTATCTTTCGCTCATCAACCTTCTCAAGCATCTTGCCTACGGTTCCTTTATAGAGCGCGGGAATCTTGTTGACTTCTTGCGGTTTATAGGCAACCTTTATGGTCCCTTTAGACACCCCTTCCAGATATTTCTCTATCTCATGCCCCTTAAAATGCTCCAACACTTTTTTCCAATTAGCCCCCTTCAATTCGCCGAGATTTGGGACTAGCTGACCTGCGAGTATCTTCAGGATAGTTGATTTTCCTATGCCGTTAGGCCCCACAAGCCCTATAACCCCTTTCTTGGGCGTCGGGATGTTATAGACCCTAAACGCGTTGACCCCGTACTGGTGCAGCGGGCTCTCGAGTTCGCTCGGGAGGTTGACTATCGATATGGCCTGGTAGGGGCATTTCTTCACGCAGATGCCGCAGCCCGCGCAGAGCGCCTCGGAAATCACCGGAAAATCCTTATCGCCTTTCTCTATGGTCTTGTCGCCCATGCGAACGCCTGGGCAGACGTTGATACAGACATAGCCGCATTTCTGCGGATGGCATTTCTCCTTGTCGACAACAGCTATTCTAGTCATGACACTAACCCCTAATTACCTAATCGAGAATCAAAAAGATTTATACTTTTTTAGAGGGTCCCTGCGTTCCTCTTCAGCCTCTTTTATCTGCCAGTCTATGCTCTTTTCTATCCTGTTCCAATCCTCTTTCGAGAGCTTGTCCCTGTCCTCCCACGCTTTTGTAAGGATATCGTTCACTTTATCTCTAGTTTCAGGCGGCAGATTCTTGGCATTGAAATAACACTTTTCATATATGACTTTAGCCTTCTCGCTGCCCAGCGGAATTTTTTTCTCCTTCTTCTCGAGTATCCTCCTAAATTCCGGAAGAGGCTGCGCCGGAATATTTCTACCTTTTAAAACATTCTCTAGTTCTGGCAAATTTTGTCTAACTACTATTTTCTTAAACCCAATTTGTGCTCTTCGAGGTACAGCCATATTACAGCACCAGTAACATAATCCCTATCAATATCAGCGCAATCCCTACAAGCATCGCTCCGCCTAGCGCCATCACAGACACGGCGTTCCACAGCCCAGCCAGCGTCCATCCGGCGCCCATGAAATATATCTGTAAAAGCACGGCTAGCAGAATCGCGCCTATAACTAGCGCCCCTAACCCAAATTTGTCTATCTTCATGCTATCTGATAGGATTGGCGCCGTGGTTATTTAAAAACGTTAGTCATAATTATAGCATGCTCGTTTTGAAGCGCCATGAGAACGGCATAAGGGTCAAACCGGAGATTATCGAGGATCTCTGGCATTTAGAGAAAATAATAAAGCCAGGAGACTTGGTCAGTGGCACCAGCGATAGAAAATTCACCACTGAGTCAGGCAAATCAGAGCGCGTGCCTGTTAGGATAAAATTGCAGACAGAAAAAGTAGAATTCCACAAACCCTCTAACAGCCTGAAGGTGCTCGGGATTATCGTCGAGGGCAGCCCCGAAGAATATGTCAGGCTGAAGGCGCATCATTCGCTCGAGGTGGGGCTGTTCGATGTTCTGACAATCGAAAAAGTCTGGAAGAAATACGAGTTAGATAGGCTAAAAGAGGCTGAGAAGAGCTCGCGCCGGGAGAAAGTGTTCGTTCTGATGCTAGACGAACGCGAGGCCGAATTCTTCGTCATCAGGGAGTTCGGCGTAGAACCGCTCGGCAAAGTGCAGTGCGAATCTAGGGGAAAGTATGCCGGCGCTAGCAAGGATGTCCAGCCTAAATATTACGCTGAGATACTCGAGTTAATCTCTAAAAAAGAGGGGAAGATAGTCATTGCTGGCCCTGGTTTCGAGAAGGACAATTTCTATAGTTATCTGAAAGACAAGAACGCTGGATTGGCTAAAAAAACCACTATCGAGAGCGCGTCAGACACAGGCGGGCGCGGGATATATGAGCTGTTGAACAAAGGGACGCTTGACAAAATACTGAGAGATAGCCGTTTTGCTGAAGAGACCAAGGCCATCGAACGATTCGTGGCTGAAGTTTCCAGAAAGAACAGCAAAGCCACTTATGGGCTTTCGAACGTCGAGAAAGCGCTGGACATGGGCGCTGTCGAGGAACTACTAATTCTAGATAAACTGTTGCTGGACAAGCGCGAGACCATAGAAAGACTATTGGAGAAAGCAGAGAAGATAGGCGCTAAGGTAATGGTGGTGTCGCACGAAAACGAGGCCAGCGATAGACTAAAAGGATTTACCGGCGTAGCCGCCTTGCTCAGATATGTTATAGAATAGCCCCTCACGGATTAGGCAATAATTATATATACCTGAATTGAGTTAGAACTGTGCGGAGGTAGATTTCTCAATGACTTACAGCGAAAACCATTTGAAAACATCTCTAAACCCAATAAAAACTATGGCTATGATGGTTTTCGCTCTCACGATATTGACCGCTAGTGGTATGGCTGCAACTGGTCCTTCTATTACAGTTAATATGTCAGTAAAAGCGCCAGCTGGATATTTAGGAGATATACCTTCAATGAATGGTACGGTAATTAACGCAACAAATGTCAAATTCAACATAAGTTTCAATGTATCCGTAGTGCCTGGCTCAGAAAATATTTCACTGATTAATATTAGTGCACCATCAGGCATTACATTCAATACCGTTGCGGTTAGTGGATGGAACTGCAGCTTAACCTCTATAGTTATAAACTGTACGTCTGATACTGATATTATAAACGGTACAAATGGAGTAAGTGTATTTTATGTTAATTTAACTGCAAGTACTGCCAACACGTATGTTTTTTATATTAATGTGTCAAGCTCTGGTCAAAAAACTGCAAATTTAAGTACTACTTATCTATATGTTGATACAACCAGACCCACTTATAGAGTCGCTGTAAACGGGACAAACGGCCTCAATATATCTGCAGGAGAACCGGTTGTAGTCATTGTAAACTTCACCAGTGGCATCGCACCGCTGAAAAATGTAACTGTAAATGTTACTTTTCAGGGAGTATCATACCCATGCTACGGTAACTCTACTGTATCTGCAGTAGTTGCAAACGCCACTGTTGCCGGAAACTGTACGTTCACGGCTACTAATCTGTCAGGCACATATACTGTAACTACAACCGTACAAGACTACGCGACATTAGCAAACAACACTGCTGCAGGATCATATGCCGCCTATTTCACGGCATGGAACGCGCAGCCGATGCTTACTTATCCGGCAGCAGACGTCACCATTGTTGGTCAGCTATACTCCATGAATATCTCAAACCAAACATTGGTGCAAAAAAGACCGAAATACGACTTGATGGTGCCAGTGTATGGCGGTCAACAGAATTTGTCTTTGAAAGGCGCCACAGGAACTGGCGGGGAATGGATAAACCCGACCTACTACGACAATTCGACAGTAATCAATTCAAACACGATGGAGGATTTGGCCTATAACTATTCATTCATGCTCAATTTTACGGCAAATTCCTCACTGCCGCAGATACTTAACTTCAGCATCTCTGCGCCCGGTCTCGTCCCAACAACCATAACTACCATGTCAGTTTATTCACCAGATGGTACTACTAAGACTATGAATATGATGATGCCTGATTTCCAGACAGGTAATTTCACAATATATTGGGAGGGGAAAGCAAACAGTTCTACTGGAGCAATAAGCCCAGCGCACCCAATAGCAGGAACATACAATATGTACACTGGAGCAATAAACCTGTCAGTAAACACAACCGTAATCAACGGGTCAAACATAAGAGTTTGGATACCGATGTCGACCATGCCGCTGCTGAACATAACGTCACAGACGATAACCGGCTGGTCGCCATCTTCACCACCGACAATAGGGAGCTCAGTAAACGCCATTTTCTATATCAATGTAAGTGGTAACAACCAGTACTACAGCCCGTCGAACATGACTACGACATTCATGTTCCCGCATAATATCACATTCTACGGCCAGGCTTCAGTCAACACGACCACAACCACATCGACCGAAGTCCTGCTGTGGAGATTGAACTCAACGAATAATGTCTGGTATCTGATTGCCAACTCGAGCGATTTGACATACCACAACACTAGCATGGTGTCAGCAATATCTGATGTGTTGAATCTGAGCAGCCTACCAAACACGCCGATGACTGGTCAGAACGTCACTGTAAATCTATGGGGATTCAGGTACAACCTCTCAGAAGGCAGGACATTAGGCTGGACATATGGAAGCAACGTCGAGCTGAAGGCTACAACGCAGTTAACCTTCAACTATTCAAAGAGCATGACAGGAACTGCGGCACCCGGCAGCGAAGTAATCTATAACGCGACCATCAACTCCGGTGTGCAGGGAGGGATAATCATACCTGACACTGAGTTGCCCGGCTACACACCAAATGCAAGCATTTTGGGCATCAACCTCAACGGCCAGGCCCTTACAGAAGGCGTGCAATACGCCAGAGGCAGCATAATCATCAACGGCACCTCTGTACAGCAGGGTTCAAATACGTTCTCGGTCACTTATACTGTGCCGATAGCCACGCCCCCTAGTACAGGCACCGGCGCGGGTGGTGGAGGAGCACCGGCAGCAGCCACGGGCAGACAGGCAATATCATTAGCAATAGTGTCTGCGGATACTCCGACTACAGCCACGTTCACTAACAAACTGCTCTCAGTGACAGCAATCGATGTCACTTTAAGCGCGGACGCAAATGATGTGACGTTCACTGCGGAGAATCTCGCTGCAAAACCAGAATCAGTAGCATCGCCCACAGGGACAGCGTTCAAGTACATGACTATAACTTCTAACATCCTCAGCGTAAATATCGATGGTGCCAAGATCAAGTTCAAGGTCAATGCAAGCTGGTATGCAGCCAACAACCTGGATCCAGCCACGACAAAGCTGATGAGATATACTACAAGCTGGGAAACGTTAACAACAACGCAAGTGTCAAGCGATTCGGACTATTATTACTTCGAGGCACAGACACCTGGCTTCTCTACATTTGCTATAACTGCATTAGAGAAAACAACGCCAGCGCCAACAACCTGCTCTACCACCTGCCCAGGCCAGTCGCAGTACGCCTATCCTAACTGCAGCTGCTACACACCAGCGACAGAAGAAACAGGACAGCCAGAACAACAGATAATCCAAGGGATTCCAAACTACAGCCTGTTAGCCTATATGATAATAGGCACTCTGGTAATAGTGTTCGTGGCTTATTGGGCGCTGAAGAAGGCGAAGATAATAAAACTCTAAAACTTTATTTTTTTATCCTTTTTCTATTTTTTCCCAGCTAGAACAAGATAGGCCAACAGAGACTCTAATTGGATTCTTTCGTTGGCCCCCTCAGTAAGCCTAAAGTTATACTCTCCTATTCTGTCAATTAGCTCGACCTTCTTGCGCTGGTCGATATCCATCCCTATGATCTCGCGATAGATCTGCAGTATGACGTCCTCGCCAGCCATCCCGTACTCATAGAGCAGCGCATCCAGCCTCTTGCGCGCCTGCTCGAACTTCCCATCCATGGCCAATTCTATCAATTCTTTGACCTCTTTTGGCCTTGCTCTGGCAGCGACCTTGTAGATGGTGTCCTCAGTGACCTTCTCCCCGAGCGTGCTCGCAGTCTGCAGAAAGTTGATGGCTTTCCGCATATCCCCTTCTGAAGAATAGACCAACGCCTTATAGCCGTCCTCTGCCACATGAACTTTCTCCTTCTGGGCGATGTGCTTTATCCTCTCTGTGACCTGCTCCTCGCTAAGCGGCCTGAACCTGAATAGAGCGCATCGCGACTGTATCGGCTCTATTATCTTAGAAGAGTAGTTGGCGCTGAGAATAAAGCGCGTGGTGGCCGAGGTGTTCTCCATCGTCCTACGCAAGGCGTTCTGTGCATCCCTTGTCAGAGCGTCGGCCTCGTCCAGGAATATAATCTTGAACCTGATCCCCCCAAAGGGCAGCATGGAAGCGTAGTTTTTAATCTGCTCCCTGACTATATCGATTCCTCGCTCGTCGCTGGCATTGAGCTCCATGAAGTTCTGGTTGAAGTTCTCGCCAAATAGCTCCGATGCTAAAGCTATCGCGCATAGCGTTTTTCCAACACCAGGCGGGCCGGCGAACAACAGATTGGGCATGCTCTTCTGCTTGACATACGCTTTCAATCTCCTGATGATCGCGTCCTGCCCGACTATGTTGTCGTCCAGCTTCTTCGCCCTGTACTTCTCAGTCCAGGGAAGTTCGATATCCATAAAACTCGCAGTGTAGTTTAGAGACCGCCACCTTTAAATATTTTGGTTCGTTATAATTTTCAGGTGGTCCGATGGCGAGCAAGCTCAAGAGATCCTATATCCACGTGGTTACGACCAACGATATTCCCGGTTACGCGATAACAGACGTGAAAGGCCTAGTATGGGGGACCACTGTAAGATCAAAATTCTTAGGCAGCGAGATAATCGCGCTAATGAAGGTTCTGGTGGGCGGAGAGGTCAAAGAGTACACGAGCATGATCAATGAGGCTCGGCGTTATGTGATAGAGAAGATGGTCGACAACGCTAAGGCTCTAGGGGCTAACGCGGTCGTAGGGACAAGAATAGGGACATCGAGCCAGACCATACCTGGAGCAACAGAGATATTCGCCTACGGGACCGCTGTCATCATAGAAAGGGCTAAAAGGGGCAAATAATGAACGATATCTCGTTTTTCTTCATAATGTTATTCGGAGTGCTGTTCGGCTACATCTTCCCAGAACTGCTAGAGGAGCTGGGCCTGTCTAAGAAAACATCCCATTCATGGATATCTGCCTTTTTCCTGGCGTTCCTGTCATTTTTAGGCTTTCTATTATTCCCCCTAGTTCTGTACGGGCGTTTCGTCTTCAACAGCATCGATATCTTCTATAAGCAGTCTGGCGGCATCTTCCTCTGGCTCGCGATAGCCTTATTGCTGGGCGGAGCGGCCAACCTGGCTTATCAGCTGCTTAGGGAAAAGAAATGAAGCTCTTTCTGGACAGTTATGG